>FUFK010043161.1_pt1 | contig 69478 bp, 57 predicted proteins | sample 1021851 | NCBI WGS metagenome assembly FUFK01 (sample SAMEA51879418, study PRJEB19060) | metagenome | reverse complement strand
AAAATTCCTAGCTTTAACTTTGTGACTATGGATGCAGATTGTACCTACCCTGGAGAAGAAGTTCCTGATTTGGTTCGTAAACTAATGCAAGAGGATTTGCAATGGATTACCTGTGATAGACTTCGAAGAGCCGAAGAAGGTGCTATGCCCGGATTACACGGATTTGGAAATTGGGTATTATCTACTACTGCAAAGGTCTTGTATTGGTATGGAGTCCATGATTCCCAGAGTGGAATGTGGGTATTCCGCAAGTCAATTTTCGAGGACGAGAGAGTCCGGCCTCGCCACGATGGAATGCCTCTTTCTCAAGAATTCAAGATTCGTGCTCGCCGTTACCTTGGCAAGAAGAAGACCGCGGAAGTCAGTGTTCCTTACCGGCCAAGAGTTGGAGAGGCTGAAATCAACACCTGGGGAGATGGTTTGCTCAACCTTCGATTCCTCTTCACCCATCGCCTAGGTTTGACCCGGCAGGTCACTCCCTGGGGACCAGAGTAAAATCGACTTAATGGGTACCCTATGATTCAACTGATTTACGCTCAGTCGCTGTCGAATTCGTCATCTAGTTCTCTAGGGTCAAAGGTTGACCATGACTCAATCATCTCTAGGTCTCGGCGTATTGCTTCATTCCTGTTTTTCTGATAGACCATGCCAAGCAATATGAGCACCCCTACTATGGCAATAAGGTATGGAAGCCCACTACCCGCTATCCATGATACNAANGAGGTAGTTTGGGGNTCCTCNACTGAGATAGTTTCTATCAAGGCAGGGCTNGTGAATTCACCATCTACTGCCCATACCTCAACATTCACCCAACCCTCTTCTTCGATTAGCCAAGTACCGACGTAGGTCCAAATTCCATCTCCGGCGATATCATCGCCTCGCGTACCATCGTCTTGGAAAATTAAAGTCAGTTCTGAACCACTAATTTTCATCACTCCTGTAACCACCTGAGTAGTACCATCAGCGTCTTCGAGATTGACCGTGATTCTCATTTGAGTTGGACTGTCCATTTCGATCTCATTTGGTACAATCATCATTTGGCTTAGAATCGGTGAAGATGCCCCGATGGTCAGATTGACCGATGTGGTCGAAGATGCTCCTCTCGAGTCTTTGACTAGCAGGTCAATTCGAATAGGTCCGGGAGTGAATTCGACTTCGATAAGTTCCCTGTTACCAATTGTTTGACCGTCTCCTGTGGTCCATTGGTAGAGAACTATATCATCGTCGTAATCAAATGATTGAGAGCCATCTAGAGTAATCGTAGAACCTGGAGGAATGTATTGACCATCGAGCAATCCATCGATTATTGCAACAGGTCCGGTCTGCATTACGAATAGAGTTTGAGTGTGAGTGCGGACCCGGTCTGTTGAATCCCTTAGTTCGAAAGTTAGTCGATGTTCACCCGCTGGAAGATAATCGTTGTACCAGTATTCATTCGTCTTATCCTGTAGGATTGGTTCAGCTAATAGGTCCGAGGTTACCGTAACCGTGAACTCATCACCATCCGGGTCAAATGACTGTCTGAAATCGAATAACACTGGAGAATTTGAATAGACTTCAACGTCAGGAATAGGTGAATCTAGGATAAGGACTGGAGCTGATTCCTCGACTCGTACAACTATCGATGAAGTGTCTACTTCTGATGAGCCGTCGTCTATAGTCAAGGTCACTGTGTGATACCCTTTTGGCAATCTGGAATCAATAACCCATCCACTTCCTATCGGTTCTAGCATTCTATCTGAAGTCCAAACTACACTTACCAAATCCTTGCTTGATGCGGCGGTTGGACTGCAAACGAAGCCACTTCCGTTGTCTGGTAAATCGCTACAAGCCAAATCCCAGTCTCCTGAACCTGTGGCATCAAAGCGAATGACTTCACTGGAATCGGTAAGAGTCTGGTCAGCTGGTTGAGCGATGACTGAAATCGGAGCCGAGTTGTTCACGCTTACTTGTTCAGTTATTGAGTTCCATGTGCTAACGTGCCCAGGCCTATCGTCACTGGTGTACATGGTAATTGTATGCAATCCTTTGGTCAACCAACCTTGCCATTCGATTTCATCGTCCGGAGTTACGCCGGAAGTAAGCAATCCATCTAAGTCACTCCAGAATTCAAATCGAACCTCATCGCCTTCAGGATCAGCCACCATCGAGCCATCGAATAAGATGAGGTTATCTGATGTCTCGCCGGCTCGTAATATCTCAAATTCTGGCTCTGGAATTTCATTGAATAATTTTACATCAAAACTCCAAGTTACGTCTGGGTTATTTCCATCTGATAGGTAAATGGTCAGAGTAAACTGGGTTGGTGCACCCGGGAAATCTATGTCAAAAATCATCGGGCAACCCTGGTCGGTTGCTGTAGAGAAACCGTAATTTGTTTCAATCCAACAAGTTAGTTGGTCGCCTTCTGGGTCACTGCTTCCCTCGAGTGAAATTGTTGCATTTGCCGTCCGACCAAGGTGCATTATTCCCCAAGATGAGATACTCGGAGAAGTGGAAACTGACAGGGAAGGAGGGCGGTTGAAGAGCTCGATTGTTCGGCTTTCGCTAACACATTGATTTCCACTATCACAAACTTCCAAAGTGATTTCCTGTTCACCATCGGATAAGCAACCATCAGCGGTTTCAGGAGGGTTATTGGCAACTATGAATGAGCCATTGTTTCCGGAGGGTAAGGCACCAAAACAAGATGATAGTAAATCACCGTCTATGCTACTAGTCCATGTGTAGGTTAATGGATCATCATCTAAATCCCATGAGTTACTAGCATCGAAAATAACTGAAGAACCGCTTGGGAATTCTTCCTCGTCCTCTGGAGTTGACCAAATGATGAATGGAGGTTGATTGGTTAATTCTAGCCTGCAATATACCAACAAATCATCGTCCATAGTTATCGATGCAGAATCGTTGTGCACCCCGTCATAGTCACATCCAACATAGGCTGTATTGTCGGTTGACCAGCCTTGAGAAGGAAGCCATCTATTTCCAACATAAGGCCCTAGTGTCTCGAATCCATGATACGGTAGGTTGGCTGATTGGTCTTCTTCCCAAGATGAAAATGACAGGTTGACTTCCGCGTATGGTATATGTCTCAACAACTGATTCACTGCGTGGAGTTCAATGAACCACATAATGTCTAGAATACTGTCGGAAGCGGTATATGTTGGGTCAGAAATAGAACTGGAGGAAATCCAACGAACATGGCTTGAAGATTCTAGATGGAAAGTAGTTTCATGCCCTGTTCCGGAGATAAAGCCGGAATCTGTGAAATTAACAAAGCTGGACTCCACTGTAGGCTTGGAACCTGTTGCACAAGCCAATCCTAGGTTGTTGACTACTAGTTCGGAATGGTCGACTATATCGAAACATGAACCACCATTACCTGAGATTATGCTGGTAGATAGGTAGGAGGTAACCGCATCACCAGCACTCCAGAATACACCTCCATTATCTCCTGAAAGATCGAGACCATGAATTTCTGCATTTACGTCTTGTAATTGAATTGCATAATTGGATTGATTGAGATTTATTCTCATATCATCGATAATTACCATGCCATCTCGGAGAAGACCGCTATTGTCGATATCCACAGCGGGGCCGGTTAGAGGATCGTGAACCTCTACTGCGAGTAATTGTAGATCTATACTATCCCTAGCGACTATCCCATGCTGATCCTCATTTGAAATACATGTGAAGCAGGAGACATTCTTTCCTCCGCTCATCACGTCATTAGCTTCATGGAAATATAGCCCTGCTCCAGTTTCTGGTAGGCTAGAACCAATACCATTTCCGGATGTAAGAACATGAGATAATTCGACATTGCTAGAGTCTCTAACCGATACCCCATGACCTGCATTATCTAGACTTCTGAGGATTGTTACCTGAGGATGGAATTCTCTGAAATCAACACCACTAGCACCGTTATTCGACGTCCACCAATCCTGACCCATTGCACCTCCCTTCCACAATAGAATACCTGGTCCAGTGGAGTTAGTAACTACAAGGTCATTGATTACCGGTGCCCAGTTAACGCTACGAAGGAATAATCCTGCTCTATCGTTTATCGGAGTGTTTGCAAGGGGCTTCCCGTTATTGTTTAATTCCAGTCCATTAATGATTGTTGAAGAGCCGATTAGGTATGCTTTGAAGCCAACAACTGGATTGTCTTCAATCAATGCATTGTCAACAATAACACCACTAGTATTGACTTCAAATGCTGAAAAGCCCAAGCCTGAGGTTTTAGCATTCACACCGCCAGTTCCACGAATAGTCAAATCATCGAAAACTGCGTGTGCTGGTAAATTGCTAAATTGGCTATGATTATACTGCTCAACCAGCACTCCACGATACATACTGTCCTCGATGACAACCCTTTGGAAAGTTGGCCGAGTAACCCAACCATCTGTGATATGTCGAACAAAGATGCCATTGTCCGAACCCTGGATATCCACATCGATAATCAAAGGCCTTGAGTCTTCAATCCAAATACCGGTTCCAACAGCAAGGGTTGCCCCTGAAATATTGCTAATTTCTAAGTTTGAAAGCAAGCCACCAGAATTCCCCCAATAATTAACAGCACGGGTGATTAAACCGTCAGCGTTTAGTCCGTTAAGAACTGGTGCAGAACCGGCTCCCACCGAGAGCCCTATGCCATATCTCCAGCTACTGGAGAAACCGTGGACATCTTGACCTCCTCCATTGATTTCTAGATTATTGATTGTTGGAGTTGCTCCATCAAATAGGTCAACTGCTACCCTATCGGCATTCTGGACAATAATATCTGTTAATTCTGGGTTTGAACCATAGATTGTGATACCAAATTCGGCATCTGTAATTGTCAGGTTTTCGATACTTGACCCGAGCCCCTGACTGGATTGGTTGAATATGATTCCATCATGCTTACCAAGAATTGATTCTAGAATTACAGGATCGTCTTCCGTACCTTCAATCATGATTCTACCATCTACGGTAAGGTCCTCATCCGAACCCAACCGAATTGTTGTTCCTTCCTGTACAATTAAGACATCTTGAGCGCCTACGAGATAACCATCTGGAAGAAGGACTGTTCCTGACCAAACGGTTGTGCTTTTGCCACTTGCAGCATTAGCGGCAATAGGTAGACTGTAGGATATGAATAACAATGCGATTAGAAACATTGCGAGGCCGGCTGTGCTACCTTCCCTCGCGCGCATGGATTATTCGGCTCGCCTCATTCATTGTATTGTTTCCCCCCTGCTGGAAGAGGTTAGCATCGACTACATAGGAGTCATAAACAAACAGCCAACGGGCCCCTCGCAGAGGTTATTGAATTGAGTACCGCATTCGTCCTCATAAAGACAAAACCAATGAAGGAATCTGAGGTTTACCGAGCACTTTTGGAATTAGAAAATGTAGTCGAAACTCATGTTGTTTACGGCGAATATGATCTAGCCGCTAGAATCGATTTCAAGGATGATAAGGAGATGTCAAAGACCCTAATTGGTGAATTCCGAAATATTCCGGGTGTTGAACAAACAGAGACGTTAATCGCAGTGGAGGTCTGAATTATGGCGGTTGGATTTGTACTAATTACAACCGAGCCTGGCCGTGAAATAGAGGTCCGAGACAAGGTCGCTAAATTGGATAATGTAAGCGGTCAGTGGATTGTTTTTGGAATGCATGATTTATTTGTCAAAGTCGAAGCCGATGATGATAACGACCTTACTCCCTGTATTATGAACGAGGTTCGTGCAATCGATGGAATTGCCGAAACTAGAACACTAATCGGCGCAGAGATATAGACGGCTAGATTCGCTTATCTCAAAGTGAGCGAGTTAATCTGACTAATAACTCAGAAGCGGCAGTGGGACACTCAGCAGATTTGAATCGACTAATCGCTTCTCTCCAATGGGATAACCGCATATTTGACTCGAGCACACCTCTCCAATACCAACGCTGAGCGAGTAATCTTCGGTGAGATGGGATTTCAGGCCTCAATTCAATTCCGATTGCATTATTGTGGGCGGATACTAGCCAATCGGGATGGGATGGTGAGGTTGCTTCAAGTGCAATATGAATTGCAATTATTTTGTCGATTTGTTCTACTTCCGAGTCGATATATTTCCTAGCCTTATCCAAAGATCCCTCGGCTTGAGAAGTGATTAGAGTTCGTAAATCAATCAAGGCCAATCGTGGATGGTCTTCTCCCATTTGTGCTACCAAAGAGGAACGAACATTGGCTAGTGTTTCGACACTTCCTGACTCTACAGCAACCGCGTGTCTAAGCAGGTCGAGTGCTAGACTAGCAGATGCGAGATCAGTTTTTGGAAGTCTAGACAAATTGACTTCTTCAATTTGAGAACTTTGGACTTTTGTTGGCTGACCGGGTAACCTATCATCGTGTGCTCGAACCAAGGAGGCTATTTTTGCTCTAACTGCCTCGGCTGGAGATAACGAATCAAGGGCAGCTTGTTCCAATTTTTCGGCCTCATCTAAATCCCCCTTTTGCCGAGCAAGCCTCGCTTTTCTGAGTAATTTCTGAGGGCTGTCTGATACTGAATCTATGTGTTCAGAGGCGACATCTGGCTCACCTCTCTGAAAGGCGAGATCGATTGCAGTCAAGCGTAGGTTCTCGTCATCGTTAATCTGTATAGCATCATCAATCAGCACCGCTGCTGCTGCACTATCTTCGAGAGAGATTGTTGCAACATTTTCGGCCAGCCATTCTGTATCGAGTTCGTCTCCGGAATTCAAACGATGATGAGCCTCTATTCTCCGAGCCCTCAAACCCTCCCTTGTAGACCAAATTTCTGCTGCTTTGCTATGCAAATCTCGTGCGATTTTTTCATCCACAGTTGCTCGTCGAACATTGCGAATTAGGTGATGAGGCTCTACTAGGCTGTGCATCCACCTGAGGACTGCAGAATCGTCTAATTCTGCTATTCCTTCGGTAACAAATAATTCCTCAACCGACAGCGGTAACGGTGAGAGGCTAAGTTCGTCCAAGGTACCAAGACCCTCGTCGGTTAATCTTCTCAAAACGGTACTTTGAACAAATTCTTGTACTGCCTGCCCTTCTTCTGGGATGTCTTCATCTGGAGACCATAGATGCAAGGCTAATGGATGTCCACCCAATGCTTCAGCAACCTTTTCTGCGGATTCACTGCCGATTGATTTTGGCAATAATTCGACAGCATCAGAGGTATCCAATCCTTGTATTCTAATTTCTTCAAAACCTGGTAAAGTTCCGAATGGGCTTGGTGCGCGTACTGCTGCGAGAACTCCTGTGGAAGTTTCAGCGCAGGCCGAAAGNAGCGAATGAACAGCACTCAAGTGACGCGGATGCAATTCCTGCGCCTCATCGATAATTAGAGCGGTTTTTTTCCCGCTTACTGCNGATGCTATTGCTACAGAATCTCTAGGGGATTCTTTACCTAGCCACATTGAACCTATTGCAAAAGCATCGGTGTCAGAGTTACATGTGGCCCATCGAATTTTGAATCCACGCTCCATCAATAACTCTGCAACGGAGCGTGTAAGGCTAGTTTTTCCGATTCCTGGAAGACCGGTTAATTGCAAATTTTCACCGGCCAATAATTTCGTCAATAATGTATCTAATTCATCCTCTCTACCACGAATTTGGATCTGATTTGGAATTGGCCCAATAGCAAGACTTTGGGATTTCTCAGGTAATTCTTCCTCGGACAAGAGCTCGGCTTTTTGTCTTCCAGAATCGGTCAAATGTACGACGGTTCGACGACGAGGGCCTCCACCGATAACATGGGCCGAGCGAGTAGAAATCAAGCCAGAAGATTCCAACTCTTTCAGAGGCGTATGAATTGCCGAACGAACTAGCCCGAGATGTTCCGCGAGGCCAGGGAGAGATAGGGCTCTTGGGGCGTCCCAAGCACTCTCTGCCTCAACTCCAAAGTCGGCCAAGCGAAGCAATAGACGCCGCTGTGTGTCGCTCAGCATGTATCTTCAGCGAGGCCATCAGTTCATGGGCGTTGACCTTTACCGACTCATGCCCATGGCAGTCAATCCAGCCTCTCTCGATCTCCCGCGCAAGCCCGGAGTCTATCTGTTTAAGCGGGCTGACGGGCGGGTGCAATACGTTGGAAAGGCCACAAATCTACGTTCCCGTGTAGGATCCTATTTTGGGGCGAAACAAAAACGAGAAAAGGTACCAAAAATAGTCTCTGAATCCGACAATGTAGAGTATATTGTCACACAGAGTCCGTCAGAAGCGTTAATTCTCGAGAGGCAATTAATCAGAAAGCACAAACCTCGATACAATTCTATGCTAATGGATGACAAATCATACCCATTCATCGCATTCACTGGGCATGAACATCCAAGGGTAATCTACACGCGCCATCCTCCAAAGGATTCTCAGCGTTGGGGGCCATTTCCAGACGCTGGTGCTGCAAAACAGGTAATTCGACTAATTCGGTCACAATTCGGCATTCGTGATTGTCCAGAACTACTGCCTAGCGGATGCCTTGCAATGCATATTGGGCTCTGTCATGGACCATGTATAGAGCCAGAGGGATATGACCAACAGGTTAGAGCCGCTAGTAGTGTATTGGATGGAGATGCAGGGGTACTAATCGAGGCCTTACAAGAAGAGATGGACAGAGCATCCACAGAACTTGATTACGAGGTTGCAGCTCAAAAAAGAGACTTGATTCAAGCAGTAAATACTACCTTATCTCAACAAGTCATTCACTCGAGATTCTACCAAGATTGTGATGCTGTAGGATTCTCTTCAGTTGGTGAGGTAGCAGTCATATTGATTCTACATACACAAGATGGGGTAATTCAGGGACAAGTAAGCTACCCTGTTCTTCATCGTGGAGACATAGTGGCATCTGTGTCACTGGTATTGTCGGAACATTATGCTAATCGTAGACCTCCCAAGACCTTGCTAGTGCCAGCACCTCTAACCGATTCGATGAATAATTGGCTCAGTGAAAGAAGAGGAAAGAAAGTGACAGTACGTAATCCTCAGCGGGGTGAATTGGCAAAGTTGCGAGCAATGGCAGATGCTAATGCGAAAATTCAGGCAGCCCGTCAATCAAGCAAGAGATCGGGTAACTTGGAACAGATGGCTGCAGACCAAGCCGCAAAGGTGCACGGATTCGACTCACTGGACCACATTGTATGCTTCGACATGGCTCAAATTCAGGGTAAAGAGAGAGTCGGTGCAGCCGTGGTATTCCGAAACGGTAGACCTTCGAAAAAAGAGTACAGAACATATCGCGTGAAAACCGATGTTGAGGATGATTTGAGAATGATGCAAGAAGTTGTTGAACGATGGTTGAAGCGTCAGCAGGAGTGGCCAGATTTATTGTTATTAGATGGTGGAGAGACTCATCTCAAACACATTCATGCAATGCTAACATCCCATGGATTAGGTGATCGTTTTCCAATGGCGGCATTGGCTAAGAAAGAAGAAACACTTTGGCGCCTAGATGTAGATCCTGTAAAATTAGATAGAAAATCTAGAGTCTTGGTTTATGCTCGTGATGAGGCCCATAGATTTGTCAATACATACCACAGAAAACGTCGTTCAAAGGGAGGTCTGAAGAGCCCACTCGAAGAAGTCGAGGGCCTTGGGGCAAAGAAAATCCAATCACTATTACGACATTTCGGAGGTATGAAGGGGATAGAATACGCAACTGAAGCACAATTAGCTGCTACTCCCGGAATTGGTAGGGCTTTGGCACAGCGAATATTCACGCACCTANATGGATGATTATTCTGGGTCTTCTTGGTCCCACCAATTGGAAGATTTAGTCTCGTTATCTTCGGGTTTTTCAATAGCCAATTTTTCTTCCAATTCTCCCATTTGTGCGGCTAATTCCAATTCCAGCATTTTCTCTTCAATTGCTTCTTTTTCACTTTTCGAAGTAGCCTTCCGGGCCTTTCTTCGTCGTCGCCATCGACTGATGGCTAAACCTAAGAATACAAGAATCACCAAAATGTATTGTGCAACCTCACCAAGAATGAAGATATAGCTCACTTCAATACTCCAAGATATGGTATCATGTTGGCGATAACATTGTGGCCAATTTTCCGCCTCGGGGCAAACAGGAGTTCGATAACTCAGAACCTGTTTACCATCAATTACCTCAACATAACCCAGCCCTTTTTCACTTTCAAATTCGAGTAATCGAATTGAATCAGGCATTGTAATTTCTAATCTAGCGGAACTTTTGATTAAGCCCCAAAGAGTATTTTCCATGATTGGTGGGACTACTGAATAGAATATTGCGCTCTCAGAGCTGACTCCGTAATCCGAGAATTGAAGCCCTAAGTCGGCGAAAGCAGACGCTAATGGATTTGCATCAACTGTAGCCGGAGCGAAACTAATCTTTACTTCATCTTCTACACCGTGGATAAGAGCGACGCTTAACGATGAAGTCGAAACACTGACACCTATCTCGATTGGGTTAGTATCACTAATTTCCATATTCAAAGGCATTTCCATTGATGGNATTTCTAATGCGATTGGAAGCGGTTCAATATCCAATCTTGAATTGAGAGTTTCTGAACCTAAAATAAGGTCTTGGGAGCCTATTTTTTCTATCTCCTCGAATGCTATTTCCGCCTCATCCATAAGCGCATTAGACAAACCTATCAAGCCAGAATTCGAAACCTCAAGATTGTAATCTCCACTAGCTAAGGGAATTGTTGCTTGTAGATTTGAACCTGCCAATAAGCCCCCAGATTTTCTATCTCCAATAGCAATTATTCTACGAATTATGTCAGCAGGAATTGGACTAAACTCCATATTTTCCTCTTCTAGGTTGAGACCGAGACGGTATATCTCAAGGGTGACTTCGGCAGTAAATTCAAACTCCACAGCAGATTTTGTCTCCCTTATTGCCACCCTCTTTATTTCCAAATCTACATCCATTGACACACAGGTTTCTTGGGTCGAACCACAAATCAAATCCTCACTATCATCGGTGCACTCAGTAGAATCACCTACCCCATCTCGGCCACTCTCTAGACAAATCGCGTGCTGCCAATCATAGGTTCTAGAACCTCGTATATCCAGGTTTTCATTTGTAGTAGAATTAGAATGAAATTCTAAGATATCTGTATCTGATCCTTCTAGGTCTAACCATTCGGGTAATAGCACATACATGCTAGTATCAGTAGAGGGAAAATTTTCTGGTAACCCATCATTAAGGAAAGAGAGGTCTATCTCTAAATCTAATTCCAATATACTCATTATTGAAGCCAAATCTTCATCCGTTAATATCGATAAATCTAGGCTTGAGACATCTCCCTCTGCATGTTGAATAAACTGATTGACAATTTTTGATACCTGCATTTCAGACGGAATAGTACCAGTCTGTAAAATCACAGGATAGGTACTTGCCATTGCCCCAGAATTTCCCAAACAATATCTGTAAGCCAAATTTTCTTGACATGTGGAACCAGGTGTGTGAATGAAATCTAATCCACCTGAATCATCTGCATTAGAAAAAAATGGAGTTTGAAATAAAACATCCACCCCGAGATATTCAGTAAATGTTTCAGAAAGAGACTCTATTGGAAAAGAGGTCAACATATCATAAACGTCAACATCCAATTCGGAATCAAACATTCTTATTCCATCAGAAGTGACCGAGTCTAATTTAATCGTTGAACTTTCGAGATTAAGTCCCCAATCAGCAAGAACATCAGCATTAAGGTGGTGAACATAAATATTCAGATAAAGACGGCTACTCATCCGGTCTCTAAGATCTACATACACCTCCAATCGTAAAGACGGCCCCGCTTCACTTTGCCAATCGGGTGGGGAAATTCCACTATCTAGAGTAGCGACTAAGTTGACGATAGAAGGAGTAGACAAAGGAGAACCTGCAAGATTGTCGATTGAAACCCTTGCCCCTGTATCCGCTTGGTTGCTTTGATCTAGTTGAAAAATTTCTGCTGGAGAATTAACTGAAGAAACTGTAGCAAATGAGGGAGGAATCATAACGTATTCGAGATAATGTCCCGAAGATGCGATTGTTGTAAAATTAGAAGTTACCTCACCTCCCATTAGCATTAATCCCTCCATCATCCGATCTACATCTCCGGTATTCGGATCCATTCCGATATTTGTTGGATCGATGATTAGCGATAATGCAGAACGCAAACAAATGGGTGGAAAGAATGGGTTGTTATCTCTGTCTAATTCTTCATCGACTGAGTCGATGTCGGGATTCATTGTACAAACCGCTTCTTCACGCGAAAAGAAAGAAATTTCAGTTGTTGGTTGAATTGGACCAATTGTTGCCCCAGGGAAATTTTCATCAATAATTTCTTGGATTAATTCTTCAACATAATCAATCATTTTGTCTTCCACAGAGGACCCGCCTCTTGCCAACTCACGATAGTTTCTGATGTAATCTGCTGGGATTCCATCCGATGGATCGCTATCACCCTCTAGGTCGAGATCAAGAAGTCCCAATTCATCTCTTGGTAGCTCGTAGATTCCAAATTCAATACTCATCTCGATAGTTGAAGCGGTTTCCATAACCATTCGAACCTGCCCTTCTACCCATTCATCAGTAACTGTTGCATCTAGGTCAGATTCGTAGTCGTCGCAGATTCCATTTCCACCATTCCAAGTCGAACATATGTCGTTGACGACTTCTGCGTCTCCGGGTGGGGGCGCGGCGGCTACTGTTTGCATCATCAGTAGAAGGGTCAAGGTGACTGCCGCGCGGCGCATGCCGCGCGTATGAGCGGCCATATACCATAAGTCTGAATCCGGCATGCATCGTCAGAGAAGCGATGCATGAGCAGGACCCGCATGGTCGATTACGTGAATTCGTCGGCCAATTGATTCAGCAGAACGGTGCTGATCCTTCTTTGTTGGAGTCTCTTCCAAAACGATGGGAAAAATTTGCGGATGTCGTCCTATTGCCTCGTAGGTCCTTCAAAGAAGAAGCCTGGAATCATGTGCGAGGACCAGAATTATGGTCTGCAATTGCATCTGCTCTGAAGGTAAAACGAGTTGGGGAAATTGGCGAAATCGTTGGAGAAAAACGCGAGTCAACTGTCATGCTTCTTCACGGTGAAGACGACTGGGTGATTCGAAGAGAAAATGGTATCGATTATGGGTACAACTTCACCCAATGTATGTTCTCAGCAGGTAACGTCAATGAGCGTCGTAGAATGGGAGAGGTTGGAAGGAACGGAGAAACTGTTGTCGATTTATTTTCTGGGATTGGATATTACTCACTTCCAATGCTTGTAAAATCCCAAGTAAACCATGTTCATTGTTGCGAGTGGAACCCAAATGCGATAAAGGCACTAAAGTGGTCATTAGACAGAAACAATGTAGCCAATAGATGTACTATTCATGAAGGCGATAATCGAATGACTGCGCCACATTTATCAGGTCAAGCGGATAGAGTAATACTTGGATTATTACCTAGCGCAGAAGGAGGATTTGAATTAGCGATTAACTGCCTAAAGAACGATGGTGGTTTTCTTCATATCCATGGTATAGCACCTGCCTCAGATCATCAATCTTGGGTCGATGAAATTATCACAAAATTATCAAATTTAGATCACGATTTTTCAATTTCAGAAACTTTTAGAGTTCGGGTAAAATCCTACGCTCCTCATTGGGATCATTTAGTGCTGGATTTGCATTTCATCCCTCGCGCGTGATGCTTCGCAGAAGCATCAGTCTCATTTGCTAGACCGAAGTCGGTAATCTGATGGGCGAGGAGTGCTGTGGCCATGATCACCCCCATGATGATGTCTTAGAGGCCACTATAATCCAAGACTCTGTCGGAAGTAGTTTCGATTTCTCTAAGAGACTTGATGAGTTTGATTCACGTTTTCTTCTGAGTGGAGGAGTTGCAGTTGTTGCTATCATTTCTATGCTGATTTTGTCCACACTTTGGACTGCAGCAGGGCCTTCTATCGCCGGAGGACAAGATGATGACTGGTGGAATACGCCGGTCCACGAACGCCACACAATGGACCTCAACATGACCGGCCTACGCAGCCAACTCCCTGAACAAGGCCCTTACACTTGGTCCGGTCCAACAGAATACTTCGTCGAGGTCGACCTTCCTCCAAGTGAACAAGACGTCGGCTATCCCGGACCGGCTCTAATGCACATCGCTTTGTGGATGCCNGATGTAGAACCTGGAACCAAAGTTCCAGTAATTGCAACAATCCATCCCTACTACGACTTCGGAGGAGAAGGAGTAGCAGGTGACGACTCCAACCCGAATACAATTCCTGACGCAGGAGTCGGTGCTTGGGTGCTAGACCAATTCGTACCTCATGGCTACGCCTTAGCTCAAGTCTCAACTTTNGGAACTGGNAAATCGACNCATTGCCAAGACGTCAAAGGCTTAGGTGAACAAATAGGAATTCAAGCCGCAGTGCATTGGTTGGGCGAGCAGAATTGGTCAAATGGAAATGTCGGATTGATGGGCAAATCCTANGCTGGAACNACNAATTGGGANGCCGCCCAAAACCCATCNCCNNANCTNAAGACAATCGTTCCTATTTCTGGCTCTATAGGTGTCCAGCAGATGTTCTACCGCAACGGATCATCTGAGGCTAGAGCGATGCTCTACGATGTTCTGTACGAAGGTGCAACAGCAGACGCGACGGAGGACGATATGCGAATGTGCAGCGACGATGCCATTGGACCAGTCAGCCCCTTCACCACATGGCTTGGAGCAGGGTTTGGTGGTGATGAGTGGAACGATTATTGGGATGAGAGATATCATCTTCAGGATGTGCTTGACAATTACAACGGTAGCGTATACATCGTCTGGGGCATGCAAGATTGGAATGTCGATCCATACCATGCTTTCCCTACNCACGAACTGCTTCGTCAACAGGGTATCAACGTTCGAACTATTGCGGGTCAGTGGGCGCACAATTACCCCGACCAACCGGATAGACATTCTGAAGTTACGAGTGGATATGGGGCAGAGGCCTATCCAAATATGACTCGTTTTGATTGGGCAGTTGAGTTATTCCCATGGTTCGAATATTACCTGAAGGGGATTGGAGATGAACCGGAGTCATATGTGCAGATGCAGCGAAATGACGGGCGTTGGCATATCGAAGAAACATGGCCGCCTGAAGACCTCTCTATACTGCAAGTACCTGGCGACGGAGGAAACCAAAGAGTGTCTTCTACTTCAGGTGGATTCGAAATAACCCTAGAGATTTCTGATGGGCCATTACATATCTCAGGACTTCCCACACTTCACACAGATGTTAGTACAGGATTGTGTAATGGTGGCCAATTATTTGTTACTATGAAAGATGGAGAATCAGGTCTACGGCTAGGACATGCTACCATGGATGTGCGGTATCGAGATGGGGGTTATGATTCGAAGCCTACTGCATCTCTTTCGAGTTATAGAATGCTAATGGAATTCAATCCCATGGATGTGATTGTACCTTCAGGCATTCTCACTCTACAATTCTCAGAAAGTGGAGAGGATTACATTCCATCCCCTTGTGCTGCTAATGGCCTTTTAGTCAACTCATTCGATCTTGGTCTTCCTCTAATTGACAGATGGGGAGAGCACGAGGCTTGGTTCGATGTCCCTCCATGGTGGGAACACCAGGAGATGTAAGNATGCGAGTACTCGNATTCGAGGACTCCTATGACATAGAGAAGATNCTCNTAGAGGGTGGAGTAGACCTGANTGATTGGGAAATNTTGCAATATTGGAATACNATGGATTGCTTTGAACGGATTGAGAACTTCCAACCAGACTTACTTCTTCTTGACCACTACATCCCTCCGGTAAAGGGTCTAGAAGTTCTACGCAGCTTGCTAGAATTAGTCGCTGCTGATCAAATACAAAGGCCAAAGTTGATTCTAGGAATTAGTAGTTCTAGCGCGGCAAATGAGGCGATGGAATCAGCGGGGGCTGATGGATCCATAGGCAAGTTTCAACTCGCAAAACATGAGGTGTGGAAGAATTGATTCCTATTTGGTTACACGAGGCGGCTAGTCGCTACAATAGCCAATCATTAGCAAATCGAGACGCCTATGCTGCAGTTTTATTGATGCCAATCCAAAACTTAGCAACGATTCTTGATTGGACATTCCAATCCTTACCCGACGAGATTCTAGTAGGAATGGACCCTGATAACAATCGGCCAAATCCGAAGGAAGTAGTAGAAGCATACTCTGGAGCAGATCAAGAAACCGGTTTATTCGCTGGACAGGGATATCTGCTCGGAAAACCTCACCTAGTAAACCGAGGAGATTCATTCGAGGTTCACCATGTTCCTGAGGAATGGATGGATGGGCTGTTCTCAACTGATAGAGGTTCACGTGGAAGTAGATTCACCCATTGGTTACACACCCATCCAAACGCACCAGCTATCCCTAGTGGAGCAGATGCAGATGCTTCTCAATGGACCGAAGGTACAGACATGATTCTTGGAATCAGATTCTCACCAGAAGGGTATCTTCCTTGGTTCGATGATGTTGATGGAGTCAGACGACCACTGAGGGATTTGGATGATAGCGGAGCTTTGGGTAGAGCAAAGACTGGGCATCTAATTCATGGCCTTGATTTAATTTGCTTCCACCGCACTGGACTAGGGGTCAATCTAGTGATTACCGACGCTAGAGGACATGCTATTGAGTAATCTGGTTAATCTCGGAATAATTGATCACGATAGTAGGCTAATTCTTCTATGCTACCCTTGATATCGTCAAGAGCCCTATGTCCTGAGTTCTTTCGCCACTTCTTAACATCAGGATACCAAGCCCTTGCTAGAATCTTGATACTGGTGACATCAACACTTCGATAATGGAAAAAGTCGTGTAATTCTGGCATATATCTGCGCAAGAATCGGCGATCTTGACCGATAGTATTTCCACACAATGGCGACTGCCCTGGAGAACAATGTTGTTTCAGAAATTCAAGAGTTTCCCGCTCAGCGTTTTCCATCGATACACCTTCAGACTCAATTCTTGCAAGCAAGCCATTCTCAGTGTGGTGTTTTACATTCCAGTCATCCATCTTTGCCAATTCATCTGACCCTACGGCTATAGCAAAACTAGGGCCTTCAGCGACTAATGTCAAGTCAGATTCAGTCACTATAGTCGCGATTTCAATTATCGTATTTTCATCAGGGTACAGACCTGTCATCTCAAGATCAATCCAAACCAATCTACTCTCGGCCATATTCTCCCCTCATCTACCCTAGATTTAACCATTCAAAAATCTCTTTTCTTTTGGACTTGAAAATAATATCCATAACAAACCTACAGAAATCTGAATCAATCCGGTTAGTAAAAGTGTTTCACGCAAAGAAAGAAGACTTTCCTCAATTATGTACCCGGCAGATATTGTAGATATACCCATTACTAATGTAATGATTAGGTTATCAGTTCCAGCCACTCTACCCATCCATTCATTCTCTGTTCTGCGCTGAAGTAGAGTTGTACTGAATACCCATGAAGTTCCGCTACAAGCATGGCTGAAGAATACCAAAACAAGGGTAATCATTCCCCATTCTAAATATGATATTCCCGTGTAGAAAATTCCAGCACCTCCCAAGGATATACCGATGATGTATGGAGTATATCGTTGAACTGCCATAAGTGGCCTAGTAACTAATGGGCCAAATCCACTTCCAAAGCCTCGAGCCATGTAAAGAACACCGATTCCAGCGGCACCAGTTGATATTTCTCCCAGAGTTGAGTCCATTCCAATCAAGATTAGTAAGAAAATCTGGGCACCACCTCCGGTCGCCCACAAGCCCTTTGCCANGACAATTCTACTGATTTCTGGTCTTTTGATGATAAAACCCCATCCAGAGAAAATTTCTCTGAACATCGAGAAAAGTCCTCCTGTTTTCTTTTCATTAGGATCAGGTCCTCCATGAGGTAGCGTTGATATTACAAATGCAGCGATAAGGAAAGTCACTGAATCAAAAATTAGTCCTGTTTCCCAACCATATTCAGAAATAATAAATCCAGCAAGTCCAGCCCCAATTCCCATTGATGCTGACCAACCTCCCGAGACTAGAGCATTAGCGGTCAGAAGCTCTTCTTCGTTGCAAATTGTTGGTAGATATGCAGTTCCTGCTGGATCATAAATGGCTCTACCGACTACCAATAAGATAGTTAATGCATAAACTGAGAATAGATTATTTAAAATGCCGGTTAAGATGAATGATATTAGTATTACAAAAGAAAACAAATTTGCGATTATCATCAAGTATTTTCTGGGATATCTGTCTGCTAACATTCCAGTTATTGGCTCCAAAGGAGCAAAAGTGAAACTTCGTACAGCTAGAACACCAGCTATTGCTAAAGGAGAATTATCTGTAGCATCTCCTGCTAACAAAAACATTGCTAGAACGGTAAACCAATCTCCGATGTAGAGAATCATGTTCGAACCCCAAAGGCGAGCGAACGTCTTGTTACTACGGAGTAACTCAAGATAACCTGGACTAGTCAAAACAATTCCACCCATCGATTAAATTCACACTATCTCGGGAAGAACTTTCAGAACAATTAATGGGAATAAGGAAAACATCACATTGGTGAAAATCGCATCTCGAGTTGCTCGCATATGGTTATCAAGAATAGATTGCATTCGATTTTCAATCTGTTCAGCTAAACCTTCTGCTGGATATGTGGCATAACCAAGCCCGAAATCAATTATATCCGCTACTTTGTTCAAAATTGTTGAACTAACGCTCTTAATTTTTCCAGGTTTTTCTAACACAAATTCTTCGCCTTCGATAGGCTCAAGACTTTCTTTGGGTGACCACGGGCGAGGGATTCTGAATTCCTCGATATTTCGAAGAAAGTCTCTACCAGCAAGAGCCCTCTCTACTCGACGTTTGACTCTTTCAAGATTCATCTTGGTCATTTTCTTCAATGAACGACGAGTACGCATGACTCTTCTAAAGTCCCATAGTATCCAATAAGCAAAGGCTACAATCAGAAGTTTTTCTCCTAAATCAGGAACATTATCCCAATTCTCCCAACCTACTTCCCCCATCCCTAACCTAACTATTCCAGCGGCTATACTAGGTAGAATAAATGCAATAACTTCTTGTTTCAATAATCCATCAAAGCCGTTAATTGGTAACCTTTTGTGATTTTGCTTAAGCCATCGCCAATGACGGGTTCTCTCCTCTTTGGGTGCAAATACAGAGATGAGATCGAGTAATGGCCTTCTCAATAACCAAAACCGAAGAATAAATGGAATTAGCAAGGCGAAAATATAGGCTTCCCAAGGAGCCTCAGGCGGCCAACTCGGTAAGGCGTAGGCACCTGCCATGTCGACTCGTAGCAGAGGTAAGCAATCAATCTCACTCCGGAGAGTAAGTCATCGTGCAGGAACTGAAAGTGCTGACCTCGCCATTATGATAACAAGTATTGCGGAACCGATCAAGGTAGCGGCAAGGAGGTTTGAAGTTCTGACTAACATCAGGCAAAATCCGATGATTCCGCAAGTGTAACTTACGACTTCACAACGAGATGCCAACAGTAAAACAGACGATGGAACCAATACTTGATTTGGATATTCACGAATCATTCTGCTAAGAAGAATGTAGAGACCTTGAAATGGAATTGCGATACAAAATAGAGCCATAGCCACCAACAGAAGAGTTTCTGGATTGTCATCGGCGTTCAACTCTCCGCCCTTCCAGAAAAGGTTGCTCAAACCAACACTCAGCAATCCGGTGTGGATGAGGGCTGAGGTGGTNGAGACTGAAGTCGCTTCCACCGAATCGGGGACCATAGGATGAATCCGATTCAAAGTGTTATTGAGAATTGCGCTAAATTATTGTGGTTACCTACTGGTTATCTGGTAGTCTACTGGCCATCGCCCTCTTCCATATCGGCGGTACTAAGCATGGCCACCATGATGCATAGTAACCCCACCTTAACTCTGGAGTCCCTTCGTAAGGTCTTAGCTTCCAGAAGGGGACACTTGCTCTAAGATGATGGTCGGAATGTCGGGTCAACTCTAGCAGACTCCACCTAGACCACCTAGCCTCTGTATTCCACGAGTGCTCCTTTGCAAACCTCTCGTCCTCAGATCTTCTGAGTCCCCAATGGCGAATGTAATTCACATACTCTAGAGTTAGAATTGCGATTCCAGACATTACAAGCCAACCTACAGCAACTGGAATACCATCAAAATACCCAAGCATACCAGGGAGAAATGCTATTGTAAACAGCGTAAAAATTTGTAGCAAAAGGCCGCGATAAGTAGGATTGCTCAAACCATTCTTACCCTTCTTATTGTGTACACTAGCAGATGATAAAAACTGACCCGGTATAGTACTCATCCAAAACGACCACAACCCTTGATGAGCCTCTGCACTAGCAGAATCCTTGGCTGTGCTTACCCACTTATGATGAACATGATTATGCTCGTAGGTAAAATGAGTGTAGTGGACAGAAAAAAGCAGAACTCTGGCTAGTCTCCATCCAGGACTCCCTCGCTTCTTGTGACCAAGTTCGTGAGCGGTAACTATCGCTGAGGCGGCTGCGCTTAGGCCTGAGGATAGAGCACCCACAACAAGCCACCATGTCATACCCTCTTCGGCAGCAAAGACGAAAAATGTAGCAACGACTACTATCTGTAAAATTCCATGAACCCACAGAAGTACCTCGAAAGGGGTTCCAGATTCTCTCGGAGGACGTGCAACCTTGGATTCCCCCATCACGATGTCAAGTATCGGTGCTACTCCCCAAACAAAGACTACGCCCATGGCCACATATGCTTGGTTCTCAAACACACCCAAAATGTTACCAGAAATTGCGAGAAGTGGGGTAATCAAACCAAGTAGGTGGAACGCCCAAGGCTCCGGTTTTAGATTGAAATCTAAGTCTTGACTAACCAGTGAGGCCTCACTCATACAAATGGGCGTGCTTGGCCCTAGTCTTAGCGATTTTCGGTGATACAACTGCTTGACAGTACGGGTTACGCGGGTTATTGGCGAAGTAGTCATGATGGTAATTTTCTGCAATCCAAAACTTACCTAATGGACTTACTTCTGTTACTATGTCATCAACATAATTTTGTTGTACATATTCCATTACATGTTCAACATCCATACGCTGTTCTTCATCTGAATAAAATATACAACTACGGTAATGTGGACCTATGTCGTTGCCTTGACGATTCAATTGAGTGGGGTCATGTACAGTAAAGAAAACCTCGAGAAGTATTCGTTGAGAAATAATTTCTGGGTCGAATGTAACCTTGACAACCTCAGCATGTCCTGTACGTTTTCCACACACTTGCTCATAAGTTGGGTTATCTATGTGACCACCTGAATATCCAGGGACTACTTCACTAACCCCTCGAAGGCCAAGCATAGCGCCCTCCACGCACCAAAAGCAACCTCCGCCGAGGACAATCTCCTTACTCATCGAAGGTTGGGAAGCAGAGCCTCGCTTTCATATCTTCTAGAATGTAGAAAATAATTAGATTACACCTAACAACTCATCTGAAATTATGAGAATCGTGAAGATTAACATCAATACTTCGAAGAGCGCATAAAATACGAAGAGAGTTCTCATAACATTATCATGGAAACGCCACCACTCCAGAAACTCTTCTTTGTTCCTCTGAAATAGTTGGACCATAGGGGACTTCATACACGTTGATTATCAGACGTCATGAATAAGTTATCCCCGTCATGAAAAATAAAACTTGAGTAGGGTAAGATAATCTGTAATCGCAAGAGCCGAGCGCTCATGCGCACCAAGGCTGGCTTGCTCGTTCTGCTAATGATTGGNGCATCACTCTCGGGCTGCATCTTCGNTAGTGACCCAGTTCCGGAACCCGAACCCGAGCCTNAAGGTGAGGTCAGATTCTGGGTCACTGGACCTGATGGTCAGAATATCGACCTCCCACCATTACCGCTGAATTTCACTTTCTCAAATGTGGGTGAACAAGGCGCTGAACCAAGTATTGGGATTACTTCTAGTGGCTGTATGTTCTTCATAGCCTTCGAGAAAGTAATGCGTTCATGTGATCATGGAGGTTCTTGGGAAATTGTAGACGATATTGCATCCCATCCATCGACTTCTGACCCTTGGGGATGGGTCGACCCAATCACCGACAGAGTCTACAATGTGCAAATGGTGGGGCTTCTGACAACTTGGATTGCATGGTCTGATGATGACGGGGAAACATGGCTTGGAAACCCCCATGATTCAGGTCCGATTCCACTAAATGACCACATCAAATTAGGAACTGGTCCTTGGACNAGTGATGGATATGGTGCAGTTGCAAATAGTAANCCTGCTGCATGGGANACTGCAACATATTTCTGCTACAATAAAATTGCAGGAATCTTCTGCTACACCTCATTCAACGGAGGTGCTACATTCGAATTAGGAGGACAAGTATTCGGAATGGCAACCACTAACGGAGGCCTACACGGAGCAATAACCTCAGCTCCAGATGGAACTGTCTATGTTCCTCCTCGAGTCGAAACACCGACTGTCATTTTATCAAAAGACAACGGATTAACTTGGTCTGAGAGAACAATGGGTCTGGATGTAGGTACACCTTATCCAAGAAAGAACTCGGAAGTAGGAACTGACAGCGAGTCAAATGCGTACCACATCTGGACTGGAGCGGATCAAGGAGTATACATGTCTCGAAGCACAGATTCTGGCAATTCATGGGAGGAAAATAGTATCAGAATTAGCCCAGCGGGTGTAATATCGTCAGTATTCCCTCATATCGATGCTGGCGACCCTGGAAGAATCGCTATCACTTATCTTGGTAGCGAGGATGTTGACCTATTGAACACCTCAAACATTGACGGTAATCCATGGGATGGAAATGCGCATTACGCCCCTCACAATACAACCTACCACCTGTACATTACCTACTCATTGAATGCGCTGGATGATGAGCCGGTATTCCATACTATGCGAGTTACTGATGACCCTGTGCAGATGGGAAGCATCTGTCTTAACAGCGGTGATTGTCGAGATTATGGCGGCTCTAACCGTAATCTCTTGGACTTCAATGACTTGCACATCGACCTTGAAGGAAGAGTGTATGTCGCATTCGCAGATGGGTGCACAGGAGCATGTGCTGATGGAAATAATTCCACATCTGAGGATTCACGAGATAGATTGGGATCGGTTTACTTCCTAACTTCAGGCCCAAGCCTCTACGAAGCGGTTGGAGATCTTGCTGAATTCATGTGAATTCAACGGCGATAGTTGGGTGCCTCACGGGTAATCTCAACATCGTGAACGTGCGATTCTGAAAGCCCCGCATTGGTTATTTTGACAAATTGGCAATTCTCACGCATTGCGTCAATATCGCCATTGCCTGTGTAGCCCATGGAAGAGCGTAGCCCGCCAATCAATTGGTGGAGAACGTGTTCGACTGGACCTCGAGCAGGAACCCTGCCTTCGATTCCTTCTGGAACATATTTGCGTGTATCTCCCTGTTCTGATTGGAAGTAACGCTCGTGAGCACCCTTGCTCATTGCTCCAACACTTCCCATCCCTCTGTAGACCTTGTAGGAGCGACCTTGGTAGAGTATTACTTCACCTGGCGCTTCATCAGTTCCAGCAAGAACGCTGCCGACCATTACACAGTCGGCGCCGGCAGCAATTGCCTTTGCTATATCACCGCTGAACTTGATTCCACCATCAGCAATTACCGGAATGTTGGCTTTCTTACAAACCGCAACTACCGATTGAACGGCGGTTAGTTGGGGAACTCCTACCCCGGATACGATTCTTGTGGTGCAGATAGAACCAGGACCTATTCCAACTTTGACGGCGTTAGCGCCTGCTGCAATCAGCGCATCGGCAGCTGCTCCAGTTGCGACATTACCAGCGATGATCTGTGCTTCAGGTCCTGCCGCTTCTCGAATCTGACGAACTGTATGTAGAACTCCATGAGAGTGCCCATGGGCCGTGTCGACGACTACAGCATCAGCACCAGCCTCGAACAAAGCCAAGGCTCTCTCGATTCCTTTCTCTCCTGTTCCGGTTGCAGCAGCGACTCGAAGTCGGCCGCGGCTATCTTTGCAGGAATGAGGATTATCACGACTGCGCTGGATATCGCGGACTGTCATCATTCCAGCACACTTTCCATCTTCGTCGACAACCAAGAGTTTCTCGATTCTGTGTTGGTGAAGTAGTTTCTTTGCAACCTCTGGGTCGACATGCTCTGGTACAGTTACCAAGTCGGTTGTCATCATTTCAGAGACTAGTTTACTATCATCTGACACAAATCGAATATCACGATTGGTGATTATTCCAACAAGGTTCTCTTCTTCATCTACGACTGGTAATCCGGAAAATCCATGCTTATCCTTCAAAGCACGCATTTCACCAATCGTGGTATCTGGAGTAATCATTACCGGATCGAGAACCAAACCTGATTCGAATCTCTTCACTAAATTAACCTTAGCAGCTTGTTCTTCTATGGTCATATTTCGATGAATAACTCCAATTCCTCCGGCCTGAGCTAATGCAATAGCCATTCGTGATTCTGTAACTGTATCCATGGCTGCAGAGACAATTGGAAGATTCAATGAAATTGAATTTGTAAGTCTCGTTTTCAGCTTAACTTCAGCCGGTAGAACTGCTGATTCAGCGGGCAAGAGGAGAACATCATCGAAGGTCAGGGCTTCGGGTATGGTGTCGCTCGCCATTAGGGATACCCGAAAGCGGCTGTATATCAAAGATTCGTGAATAGGTAATCTATTGTAACTCTGAGAATCTCAAAACATCTTTTGTTTCAATTAATCGTGGGGTTCAAGAATGGTCGGCTGTCGCCGGCGGCAGTAGTGATAGTATGTCAAGGCGAACCGTTCTAGGCTGGCGTGAGTGGATTGGTCTTCCTGAATTGGAAAATGACCCGACTCTCGCTAAGATGGATACCGGTGCTTGGTCAAACACACTTCATGCTGAAGAAATCACATTAAGCAATAACGGGATGGAACAAATCGTCAGATTCCGCCTCAGCAAGAATGCAAATTGGATCGAACGACCTCTATTCGATTGGCGCAGAGTTCGTGACACCGGTGGGCATGATACTCTTCGTCCGGTAATTCGAACGACTCTAGAAATTGCAGGACAAGACCACGATATCCAACTCTGTCTACAAGATCGCTCTAGGATGAAGCATCGGATTATTCTGGGTCGTAGATTTCTAAGACAATTCATAATTGACCCCTCAATAGATTGTCTTCATCCTAAGGAAAGAACTACTCCAAGGATAAGCGAATATTGATGCCCCGTCAATCAAACCGGTGTAACATGAGTGAGGAGCAAGGCATCAGTATCATCATGGTAAATACCGAAGAAGTACCTGGAAAAACAATTACCAAAACACTTGGAGTTGTTAGTGGTTCCACTGTCCGGGCTAAACATGTTGGCAAGGACATTGGTGCATTCTTCAAGAACATCGGTGGTGGTGAGCTAAAGGCTTACACAGACCTACTTGGGGAGTCTCGTGACCAAGCTGTCCAACGAATGTTGGAAGAAGCGGTTGGCCGAGGTGCAAATGCGGTTGTAAATGTTAGAATTGCCACCAGCGCAATCACACCCGGAGCAAGTGAAATACTGGCTTACGGGACCGCGGTTGTAGTTGAATAGGTGATTAAATGGAAGTCTGGCAAATATTCCTCTTTGTCAGTTTATTATTTGCTGCCTTTGGAATCGCTTGGGCCTTATTCAGCCCATTTGCCTTCATTTATTCTGCATTATTCAGCCGACGAAACCATACTAGAATGTTGGATGAATTGAGGCAACGAATTCAAGTTACTGTAGATAATTATGGAAGAGATCCGTTGACAAACAAGAAATCACCAACATTCGGAGAAGATGTCACAGAAGCAAAGTATGTTCAAGCGAATTACGTAATTGGCCCTGGCTGGTGGAATCAATTTATTGGAGGCTGGCATTCATTTATCGGTGGGAAAATAAATTCCTACGATGACATTCTAATGCTTGCGCGACAGAATTGTCTACAATCACTGCGCGAACAAGCTGCCGAGGGAGGTTATGATGAAGTGATCAATGTGAGATTAGAAACCGCTAGACTATCGGCTCTCAGCAATCAGAAAAATCAGAATAAATTCATTGAGATTTTCGCCTACGGAACCGCAGTCAAATACTCGTAATTAGTAGACTCAATCGCTACCCTCAATCGCTGATAGGAGCATAGCTGCTGCTAATACTAATCTTGGGTCTAGTCCTGATGATTGGACATTGTTGATGAATAACTTGTTCACAACTGGATTCATTCTTTGTGTGAAAGTAACTTCACCCACACCACTTACCGAAAGTACAAATTCTTGTGGTATCAGTAAATTAGCAAAGGGCACGAATCTACGGACTAAAGCCAATAATCCACTATCTTCACTAATCATTCCAATTTGATTACCAGAGGTGTCCAATACTTTCCATGAATCTCTAAGCATGGATTTCAGACCTTCTCTTTTGAAACTACAAATTGCCTCTCCCGTCTGAGAATCAGTTATGTCATATCCCGCTCCAAAGTCTATTACACTTCGAGCTTTGATGCAGATTAACTCTGTACTCTTTTTATCGTCATTATAAACGCGAATATCCTCTTTCAATTTGAGTGCCTTTTGTTTGCAGTATCCAATTAACTGCTGCATTGAGTCATCAGAATAGATGTGAAATTCTGCGCCTAATAGTTTCAACACTTTCTGTCTGACCATGTAAGAATCAGCTTCGTATAGTTCGCTCATTACCTTTCCTCGGTTGAAGGCCACACTAAATCACGAATAAACGATTTGCCGTCCAAGACAATTGAAAATTGAATTATTGAAATCGGAATCATTCAAGAGAAAAGCCGAACACGCCCAATCCCTGACGCGACCCCATTGTGGTGTTCGAAGTCGGAGTTGATTGCATGCAAGGCGCGCCAATTACCAAGATTGAGCCAGAGATTGCCGCACGCTTGGCAAAACAGCGTTACCACCTAGTTGGGGATCACGGTGGAGTGAAAGTTTGTCANTGGACNAAACAAAGTCTGATNGCCGATCGTTCTTGCTACAAAGGAACATTCTACGGAATAGAAAGTCATGGCTGTATGCAGATGGCTCCCAATGTCGATACCTGTAACCTCGCATGCACATACTGCTGGAGAGAGCCCCACTCTGATACACTTACCAAAATCGATGATGACCCTTACGAATTATTCCTAGAATCCGTCAGAGCCCATAGACGCCTACTAACTGGATACGGAGGGAATCCAAAGGCTGATCGAGAAAAGTGGCTTGACGCACAGAACCCTAAGCACGTGGCGATTTCGTTGAATGGAGAGCCTACGCTATACTCAAGATTGGGCGAATTCTTGGAAGTGTGTCACCAACACGGAGTCTCAACTTTCCTAGTTACCAATGGTTCTCTACCCAAGGTTATCGAGGAACTAGATCCCCTTCCTACACAACTCTATGTCAGTGTAGATGCCCCCAACAAGGAAATCTTCAATCGACTTTGCAAACCTAAGTTTGATACTGCAGCGTTTGAGAAATTAGAAGAGACATTGGAATTACTTCCAAGTTTGGACACAAGAACAGTTTGTCGTCATACGCTGATAAAAGGAGAGTCCTTAGGTAATTACGATGATTATGCTCGTCTAGACAATATAGCGGACCCAGATTTCATTGAAGCAAAGGGATATGTGTATGTCGGAAATTCACGTTCTAATCACACGATTGAAAATATGCCGAGTCATGATGAAATTATGGAATTCAGCAGAACCCTCGCACCAATGGTAGGGCGCGAAGTTCTTTCTGATAGGAGAGAAAGCCGAGTCGCATTGATTGGAAAAGAAATGATTCCAGTTGTTCTTCCAGAAAAGGTACGAGAATTGCCTGCAGACCTAGGAATTGCAAAACCACAAAATTTCTCTCTTCCTATTGCCTAATTAGAATTATTTCTCTCTGGAGGAATAATCTCAGATGGACCGATTCTATTGGCTCCAAATTCGTTTACATCACTCTCACTNGGGTATCCTACACANATTCCACANAGNAGAGAATAATTTTTGCTAATCTCAAATTCTTTTCTTACGGCATCTTCCCAGACTGCAACTGATCCTTGGGCACAAGTTCCCAATCCTTTGGAATGAGCAGAGAGCATTAGGTTCTGCATGAATAATCCTGCATCGGAAGCGGCAAATTTGCCTAGACTTTTGTGCGTGAATAGGAANAACTCAACTGGGGCACCNAAGAATTCGTAATTTCTGGCCCAAAATCCGTCCCTTGCCTCTTTGTCGCCTCGGGGTATTCCCATGTGTGTGAACATCTCCTTACCGACTCTTTGCGATCTTGGTAGCAAATCTTTGTGATATGACTTCACGACAAGCCAATTGCTAGTTGGTAGGCCCTTCCATCTCAGTAGAGCTTTTATTTTCCCGAACAAACCCTCTCCTCTTGCGGTTTTTACCGACTCAAACCTACTCAGAAATTCCTCAGAAAGACGGTCTCTGACGTCTCCTTTAGCAACTGCGACAACGAATGGGCGAGTATTACTCCAACTTGGAGAAGTCAGTCCTGCAGCGATAATTTCCTCGATTAATTCGTCTGGAACGGGTGTTGGAAGAAAGTCTCTAGTGGATCTTCGAGAAGCAGCAAATGAGTCGAAATCATCAGCATCAAACTCTCGCTNCATATTCTCGTTGGAGAGCGATTGTTATTTCATATGTGGTATTGACTAAGACCTAAGTTCGATTGGAAAATATGACTGCAATGAGCCAACTTGATGAATGGTCTTCAGAAGTAATCTCGGTAATGACTGAGATACCTGAAATTTCACACCTAAATGTTGCAGAGTTGCATAATGTTCCACTTGGTCTTCTGCGAAGAAACGCCACTAGATTACATGCAATCTGTAGGTACAACAAGGGCGTAAAAAAGACGGGGTTAGTTGAGCCGTCTGATGTTCGATGTATCGATATCCACCCTGAAAGTCTAACTCCAGATTGGGAAAGATATGCTAAATTCTTGCTTTATCACGAATATTTGCATGCTTTAGGATATTCAAATCATTGCAAAGAATTTCGACGTGTCGAGGCTCTGTGGCCCGATTATTCTGCAAATGAATTAGGTAAATCGTTCTCAAAAATGCTACTTAAAAAAAGAGCGAAGTGGTTCTGGTTATGCCCATCATGTGAAAGAAGGCATCTCAGGTCAAGAAGAGGAAATGGAAGATATCGATGTAGAGAATGTCGGGTTGTTTTGAAGGACATTCCTAATTTTTGAAAAGAAATCCCCTCGCTCAAAATAAAATACTGAATTTTAGGTGGGAAAACATGGGAAAAATTTCGGCTGTTGATTTGTTTAGTTCTTGGGCAGAGATGGGGAAAGACGAGGGGATGGAAACTGGTCATGCACCGAGTGTCGAATTTATGATAACAAAATCAATTCCAAAGATAAATGGTGATTTTTCTGCAATCGATATTGGATGTGGAAATGGATGGTTGGTCAGAAAATTGAATACATTCGAGAATTGTCTTCAGTGTACAGGAATCGATGGTTCGGAATCAATGATTGCTAAGGCAAAAAGTATTGACTCGGATGGAGATTATTTTTGTCAGAAATTACCAGGTTGGGTACCTAATCAAAAAGTCGATTTCGTAATTAGTATGGAATTCCTCTATTACCTAAAGGAGCCCTTGAAATTCCTATCTGAATTAAACAGGGACTGGCTAAATGAAAATGGGATACTAGCGATTGGAATTGATCATTATCTCGAAAATACCAGTAGCTTATCTTGGTCAGAGTCCCTCGGAGTTTCCATGACTACTCTATCAATCCCTGAGTGGACAAAAGGATTCGAAGATGCTGGATTTTCTAATATTGAATTCTATCAATATGGCGCTAAGGAAAATTGGACTGGAACTTTGGTTATTATTGGTCAGAAATAAGAAGTTTTTCCGAATCAATTTATCAATCAATTATAGAATAGTGGAAAAAATTAGTATTACAAGATCTATCGCAAGGAAAAATAAAAAAATCTGCCACAATTTCCACTTCTTTTTCCCATTATGGGCTTCAATAGCTTTTTCATATCTATGTTGAAGAGCGAGACTCCAGATGATTAAACCCGTCCCAAGAAATAAAGAAGAATAGCACATGTAGTCGGCCCATTTAGGGACAGTTGGAACGAACCAGCCTGTCCAACTAATACTGCTGACGTAAACAAAGAACCCCACGATAATTACCAAAATTCCAAGCCAGCCTAATGCTGCAGACGGTTTTTGCGGCATTGGATCTTCGACCATGGTATTATTTACCTCTGAGAGTTGTATAAAAGCTGAGTGCTTACTTAGCGAAGGGGAATCACATACAACACCTGCATTGCAACGGGTATCCTTGATTCAGACTGAAGTAATCGAATAAACAAGGGTGATTAGTTCGACCAAGTACTCGACCTCTTCGCCATCGTCTGTATGTGAACATCCAATTCCCCCACCAGAATCAACAACTACAGTAACGTCGAGTGTGTACACTCCCAATCCGGCGTCACCAACGTCTAGTCCGTTATTGATATCGGACTTAGATACGCCACTAACGTTTCCAATCATAGAAGCATTGAACCATTCGACTTCAACGATATGCGATGATACACCAGTGCCTGAATTTTGACCGCTCGCTGATGTATTGTGTTCGTTGTGAACTACAGTTCCAGTTATTGTATCAGGGTCTGGATTTGAAGCACCTGGTGCAGCACAACCCAAACCAGAACTGGTTTCGTCTTCAGAATATGTCAGAGTTACTCTAACTCCGACAATGTTGAGATCTTCTGAATCATCAATAGCGTCTGTATGCATCTCTACGGTCAATGTCTGACCATCATTTACGTAATCGATACCATCTGCTAATTGCTCACTATCAAAACTTGCCTCTACCAACCAATCTCCAGAGGGCCCTCCTCCAGATTCTAAGGAATCAGGGCCAGCGAAAATATAGCTTGCTTCGACGACCGTCACTGGGGCTAAAATAACGAGTGCACCGATTCCTATTGTTTTGAAATCCGGCAAGTCAAATCGACCTAGTGGAGAAATATCCGAACTACGTAACTGATTCATCATAAAGTGGGTGATGAATGCGGCCCCCATTCCTGGGACCGATGGGAATATATCATCACCAAATCCACTGATAGACCACAATATCACAGTGACCAATGCTGCTAACATCATCGCCATAGTGTGGTTTGTATCTGGCTCATAACCGGCCCATCGGATAATCAGAATAGGAACGAAAATAGAGCCTAATCCATAGACGGCGAGAACTACCAATGCGAATACAGAATCCCCGCCGGGGACATACAACCCGAATATCGAAATCGCTGTTGCAAAGGCCGCTATGACCAATGTTACAATCTTAGTTTTCTTATGATCCTGGCTAATTTGTGGCATCACATCGTCAGTGAATGCTGCAGTACAGGCGAGCACTTGACTATCCGCTGTTGACATGGTAGCAGCGAATATTGACGCTAGGATTAGACCAACCCAAAATGGACCTAAGGTCTCCATCGCGAGCATTGGTAATCCAAGTTCAGGGTCAAAATCAGTACCAGTGAAAACTACCCGGCTGGCTAATCCTATGATGACCATAATCAGTAGGAAAGGGGTTTGCCAAGCGAAGAACCAGAGCATTGCTGTTTTCCTATCTTCATCAGTTCCTAGAGTCATAACTCGGGTCACAACTTGTGGTTGCCCAGCAACGCTAAGCCCACCCAGGAAGAAAGCGAATATCCACAAGCTTACTCCAAAGTTTAAGTCGGCAGGAACGATACTAGTTAGATTCGCATTCTGAGATTCCAGTCCCTCATGTAAACCAGAAATTCCACCTACCTCTTGCATAGCAACGTAACATAGTAGGCTTGATCCAATTATCATCACACTAGACTGAGCAGCATCTGTCCAGATTGATGCGCGAATCCCACCCGCGTAACAATAAGCGACCACTAGGACAAAACCAATCAGAATTCCAATCACTTCTGACCATCCTAACATGACGTAGAGTGCTTTTCCTCCACTGGTTAGTTGGGCTGCAGCATAAACTGCAAGGAATAGAACTGAAAGAACAGCAGCAAGTTTTGCCTCAGGCGAACCTGTTACATTGGAAACCAAAGAAGATAGTGAACGAACTCCTCTTTCATTTGCTGCCTGTTGAATGAACTTATACAGCCAAATCCATGCAACAATTTGGCCTACCATCGAGCCAAGACCAATCCAAATAATCGAGTATCCCATCGTGTATGTAAATCCGATAAAACCGATGAACATGTATCCTGAATTCCAGGTACTAACAGCCGATAAAGCCGCCAATGCAGGGTGCATTCCACGACCTGCGACAAGATAGTCATCGGTCGTGTCTTCCTTGACCCACATGCTGGCTAATCCAATGCCAGCAAAGGCACACATGAATAGCAAGAACGAGGCTACTAGGACTAGGTCCATCGGACCTAGGGGTGGGTTGGTTCACTATCAACGATGGGGCTAATCTGCCTCAAATTATCTAATCAAACTTGAACCATAGGTCTGCTAGAACCACAGGAAGGACACTGCTGTTCCTCGCTTTCTCCATATTCATGCTTGCAAGCAGGACATGTTGGTGAAAGTACGAATTTATTTTCTGAAGTAACTTCGACTTTCTCTTCATCGACTCTCTCGAAATTCATTACATCTCTTTCGATTTCTTTCATCTCGAATCTACCAGGGCCACCTATCTTCAGCAAAATATCAGGAGGCAGGGAGACAGTTCCTGAATCATCTACGATTAGTTCTCTTGAATCCGACAAGTCACCAATGTCGACATCGGTTCCATGTTGTGCAATGAAGCGGCCTTCACGCAGTTCAAGCGAACGCTCACAGAAGGAAGCGACCTCTCTATTGTGGGTGACAAGAAGGAAGGCGACGTCCTCTTCTTCATGCAATTGTCTGAACAAATCTAGAACCTCTCGACTAGTAATTGGGTCGAGGGCACCTGTAGGCTCGTCTGCCAGAATAAGTTTAGGATTGGTAATCAAGGCACGCGAGATAGCGACCCTTTGTTGTTCTCCACCAGAGAGTTCTTCGGGCATTCCGTAAGCTCTCTCAGCCATACCTAATCTTTCCAATAAGGCCAATGCCTTCTTCCTAGCTGGCCTCGCTAAAACACCTTGATGAAGAAGAGGCTGAGCAACATTATCGATTGCATTAAGGTGAGGCAAGAGGTTGGAATCTTGGAAAATAAATGAGACCGTTTCTTGCCTTAACTTGACCAAGTCTGGGCCGGTAAGTCTAGTCATTCTCTTACCGCCTAATTCAACTGAACCTGCGGAGGGTTTCATCAGGCCTCCAAGGCACTTTAGTAGTGTTGACTTCCCAGATCCTGATGGTCCCACTACTGCTACTGCTTCACCTTCGTACATGGTCATGCTGAGGCCTCTGAGTGCGACTACATTTCCATCTTCGGCATTGGATTCGTAGATGTGGTACAGCGAATTNGCNCGGAGTATTTCTTGTTCTGAATCCATTATTTTACTCCCCCTTCAATACGGTAGCCAAATCCGAATCTAATGCTCTGCGAGTAGTGAATAGCAAAGAACCTACTACCGCCATAAAGACCAATCCATTAACTAAAACAATTTCAAACCAAGGCCAAGCAAGGTCTCTATCTATCGGAGCGCTTTGACCTAGGAATAGCTGGAAAATAAATCCGAATACTCCGAAGAATCCGTTGAAAGATTGCGCAACGGCGAGACCTAGAGTCACCCCTAANANCATNCTAACTAGCAGGATAGACATGATTTCGAACAACACTAATCGAACTACCTGATTTGGACTGGCTCCAATCGCCTGCAGAATAGCCAATTCTCTCTTTCTCTGACTCAAAACAAGCGAAAGGAAAACGAAGGCGGACGAAATTGAGGCCAAAGCCGCGACTACGAACATCATACTTAGTAATCCAGGNGTTCCGAAAATTAGACCTCCATTTCTCTCATTCTGTTCGTGTGCTGTGGACCAATCAGAGGCTGAGACAACTCCCTGCCTGCTCTTCAGGTCTGCTCCTAATGTCTCGAGTGCATCCTTGCAGCTTGCTTTTGTTTCATCACAAAGTTCGAACATCCAAGTCGAGGAGCGGTAGGAATTTGCAGTCGAATCTCCTACTAATTGACGATAAGTTCCTTCTCCAATTACAATGACTGAATTAGTCTCTGCAGCAGAATATCCAGGAACCCACTGATGCCGCCCAGCAAAACTTACTGTAGCTTCACTACTTCCAGTTTCTACAGGAATTCCAAATTCATTCAATTCATAACTCTTGTAAATTAACGTGATTGAAGATCCTGGGATCGGATCATCAAGAGAATCTTCTGCTAAATCGCCCGCTGTGTAACCATTGCCGCCCAAGGTATTAGCGAAAGAAGCAATGTTATCTCCCGGTATAGCTTGTTTGTCCCAAATCAAAGTATTTTCATGTCCATCGAAGACAACCCAAGTCAGGAGTGGCACTCCTGTGTCCTTTGTTTCCGTGAAAATAGTACCAACAGATGTCATGGAAGAAATATCCGAAATATCATTATCATTGATCAATTCAATAGATTGCATGACTCGGTTTCGAGCCTCTTGTTCGGTTAGAGCAGTGTCGAATTGTATCTTTAGATCTGCACCATTCTGAGCGTTTGTCGTCCTTTCATCAACCAGAGTCCCAGTATGTCCTTGAACTGCGGCCAGCGTGACTATCGACAACGTTAGGAGTAAGATTAGAGACAATCTGCTAACGGACTGGCTTGAACCCGAACCACTTAGTCCTCTACGAATATCAGAAATCGCCGGTGACCATCCGAAGAGCCTATTGAGAATTTGAGGGCCAGTCGCTCCTATCTGAGATAGAACAAGAGCACCACCAATCCACAGGAAGAATGGGCCCAATAACAATACAACCGCATTGACAATGAAATTGGTTATGATTCCTGAACTTCCCCATATCCAGAATCCTCCGTTTGATTGGATCCAACTCTCGAGCAATGCGAGTGAACCGATTGCAAATGTTAGCCAATGTAGTAGATAGTATGGTTCTCGCTCTCTGTTAACCTTCCTAACACCTTCATCAATTTCCATACTGAGGAATTTCTTGGTGGTAGCTCTACCCCGCCAATATGCAACCCCGATAGTAAGTAAGCCAACAACGAAGGTTGAACCCCCACTCAGGATTGGATTTACATCTACATCTCCGGCATCAGTAAATCTCAGGAAACCAACAGCCCTCAGTACAATTTCTACTGATCCAGTGGCTATAACAAACCCTAAGGCCCAAGCAATCGTACCTATTGCAAATACTTCGATAACCATCATTCTTCCTAGGGTTTGCTCTGTTCCTCCGATCACTCTTTGGATTGAAACTTCCCTTCTTCGTTGTTCGAGAGAAAGAACAAGACCATAGGCCAGAACTACGAAAGAAAGCGCTACAATTGGAATGACCAAAATGTAGTCAAACACTTGGATTATCCCCAAGAATATATTCAGGAAGGTGATTGTTCCAGAAATTAAGTCATTGTATTCGACGGAGATAAGAGCAAAATTACCCTCATCCCCGCAGGAAACTTCAGTCTCTCCAGTGGAAACTTCTCTCAAAACTTCATCTGAAATTACATCTGAACAAGCGCCAACAGCAAAAAATCTAGGAAGAGTTGCATCTTTCACAACAAAAGATTCGTTTGTTACTGGATCAATCAGTGTCAAATCTCCATTAACATTCTCCAAGTCATCCTTCAAATTACTGAGCCAATTGGTAGCGTCTCGGGTGGATGTTGTAGGAAGTTGATTCCTATCGACTGCAAGTCCCAAATAAGCATGGTCCTTCTGCATTAATGTCAATTTTTGTTCATCGCTAAGTACGGAATCTGTGACCATCACTGGATGGAATAATAGGGTTGGATTCGCAAAATCTCCTTCTTCATAAACTCCTGCTATGGTCAAATTAGTGACAGTAAAACTCTCCAAACAATAGATTCTTCCAACTTCTAAATTGGCGTCAGTTGTACCATTCTGACATTCTTCCCCCACCTTGTCTAATTGGTCGAATGTGTATGTCCCATTGATGTATGAGAAAGTAAGGCTAGAAATTGTTTCGTTTACCTCAGCACCTGCGGCACTGGCTATTTTTGAGGGAAGAATAACCGATCTATTAGCCTCGGCATCGGCAGCACTATTCGGCCATTCTCCGAAAATCAAAGATTTGGCGTGACGGTCTGCTAATTCTCCGTCCCAAACCCCTGAGCCATAGAATCTGATTGTTCTTCCATCATTGATGGGTGGGCCATTCTCGAATGCTTCGGGATAATCCCAACTCACATTGCCCCAATCTGCTGACGTTCCTGTGGCGGAAACGACATTCAGAGGTTGGGGGACTGCAAAGCTATCATCGAAAAATCCGCTTATTCTAATCCCCTGTCTACCGTAGACTATGGCGCAATCAGAAAACTCCTCCATATCAGTAAGATCGTCGCAAAATGATTCCCATAATAGAGAATCATTTGTCCTTCCATCCCAGCTACCACCTGGATCTTTTTGGAAATCGAGTTTTGCATCGAATACCTCACCTTCGAGCGAGAATTGGAAAAAGCCCTGATTCAAACCCACTGCATAGGCTAGAACAGTGGTTATTACGAGAGACGAAAGAAATACACCTGCGAAAATCGCAAGACCTCTTTCTCTGGCCCGCCAGGCGCTTTTGATGGCCATGGAAATGTTGTTAGGAGCTGCTAACCATGTAGTTTTGAATCCAGAATAAAATTTCTCAATTCGCTCGTTAGCTGAGACTCTCTCTTTGACATAGGAAGGGTCGGAAGCATTTTTCGCCATGTCCCTTAGCCATTGACGAATTTTCGCCATTAAGTTCGAAAATCCTATGAAAACTAGCAAGAATACCCATGCAAAAATCATTGTAGGAATTACTTCCGAGAAGAGCGACTGTATTTCCATCATACACCCTCCTCAATGCCCCATGCAGATCGTATGTCCGAAGCTGCAGTAATCCCGTCTTTGAGAAGTAACATTCTATCTGCCCTTGAGGCTAATACTGGATCGTGGGTCACCATTAGAACTGAAATTCCGTCGTTCTTACATAGATCTTGGAACAGGTCTAGAATCTCTTCTCCACTCTTCACGTCGAGATTTCCTGTTGGCTCATCTGCGAGAATTAGTGGCCTTGAACCAGATATAGCTCTGGCAACTGCTACCCTTTGTTGTTGGCCGCCTGATAGTTGGTCTGGGATAAATTCCATTCTATCTCCAAGGCCGACTCTTTCCAATGCTGTCCAAGCCCTATCTTCTGCTTCTTTGGCTGACATACCGGAAAGTTCCAGACTGAAGGCAACATTGTCCAATGCACTCAATCGATCTACCAAATGGAAATCTTGGAAAATCCATCCTACACCATTTCTTCTAACATCGACTACCTTGTTTGGTGATTTGGTCCCATAGTCGAAATTCTCCAGAGTTATATTTCCAGAGTCCGCTTCAAGTAAGCCGCCTATGATGTTCAGGAGTGTGCTCTTTCCNCATCCACTAGGNCCCATTAGGCTGACTAGCTCTCCCTTTTCCACTTTCAGATTGATACCCTTGAGGACCTCTAGACGCCTCCTACCAGAACCAAAGCCCTTTCTTAGTTCCTCTACGGANAGCACATGCGAGCGTCTCGTAATTNCCTTTTAATGAGTTGTATATTTAGAATCGAGAATATACTTCTGCTAAACTATTCCCATAGGCTCTCAGCCCATTGGTTTTTCGTATATTTGCAATGGCGTTTTCATCAGGGAATCTCGGCACTTTACCTGCCCTAATCCAATCTCTATGTATTTGCATAAATTGTTCCATCCATTGACGTGGATCTTCCGAGGTACAGGTCAAACTTGGACAACCTGATGCAGAAGCATGAAGCTCGAGATTAGGATGATATGGATTACCATCTGCAATCATCAAAACTTCAGAATGTTGCAATAGGGCGATTATTCTGTCAGTTTCATCCAATAATTGCTCCATTTCATTAGAATGCATCATAACAAAATTGCAATCGGAAATTATCTCTTTATCCAATTCAGCAACTAGAGCTTGAAAATCAGAATCTGTTCCGACAGATACCAGCATTTTCGAGTCATCATCGATAGATGCTAAGTAATCTCTGGATTTGGGATTTGATTCGGGAGAAAATGCGTTTACATCTAGGCAAGTTCCGATTTCCCAAGTTTCAGATTTAAGGGGTGAAGACAATACTTCGGATTCTACTAACACCAAATCTAGTAAATCTAAGTCGTCGACCATACGAGAAGATAAGTTTGGGCTATCGATGAACAATGACCCAACTGCAGGATATAATCGATTTATTCTTGCGAATGAGGCAGACTGAGGGTCGACAAAGTGCACTAAGTCAATTCCACCAATTTCCAAGGCGGCATCTAATTCAGAAGAGCTCCTAACCGTTCCCGCCTTTGTCCAGAAGGGCACCCTTGCTCGATTTAGNGCGTCAGCAATCATCAGGTGCCCGTATGATTCCTCTCCCTCGGGCTCAGTTGTTGCGAGGAGGACCCTCTTCATTGACCGAAGGGAATCGTTGGAGAATATGACCTAAGCGGGTTGTGAATGAAGAAAATTATCGGATTTTCATGGTGTCAGGAGTTCCGCGCCGTTTATCAGAACAGGAACTGGGAGAGGTGTAATGGCCTCGGCTGAGGGCGCGCCTCTGCGCGTGCTGATCGTCCATGTTTGGTTCTGGCCACATGTTGGAGGTGGAGACCAACATGTGGAAATGTTAGGCCGCGAATTAGTCAAGTTAGGCCATGAGGTAACCGTTTGGTGTGCAGATGTTCCAGAACACGAAGAAAAACAATTCCAGAGAGGAGGTATCAACGTCGTTCGTCTATCTCCGAGCATAGTACTTGCTGGGGTCGATCCAGTCGTGTCTCTAGATGGATTAACAATGGATGAGTTCGATATCGTTCACCTACATGATACACTACCCATATTGATTAGAAAATCTTTGAAAATGGCTCGTAATGCAGGAGTTCCTGTGGTAACTACTTATCACAATGATTACATCAAACATGGACTAATCGCAAATTCGATAAAATCGATTAGATGGTCTATGCAAGGAAGGAAAACCTTGCATTCAAGCAACGCAAGAATCGTCTTGACAGATTACTTTGAGAAACTACTCCGCAGTAAGGGAGTGAAAGGTCAGATTGATGTTATTCCAAACGGATTTTCGGCAATAGATGAGGATGCTGAGAAACCGAGTGCATTGGGTGAACTTGGAGACCGAAAATTGCTAACATTTGTTGGAAGGCTAAGTGAGCAGAAGGGTTTGGATGTTCTGATGGATGCTTGGGACTTGCTAGCCGAAAATTCAGACCCAGGCTTCGACCTAGCAATAGCTGGGAAAGGAGAACTCGGTGATTGGTTAACAGAACGTGTAGGAAAATCACCTCAAAATCAAGCAATTCATCGACTAGGATTAGTCAGTGAAGGAGAAAAGCGTTGGCTACTTGAAAACTCAACAGGCATCGTAATCCCTTCTCGTTTCGAGGGCCTTCCAACAGTTATGCTAGAAGCGATGTTTGCCAACGCCCCAGTAATCATGGCAGATGTGAATGATCTCGGTCGATTGGTTACCGAGCCAAATGCTGGATTCTCGATTGAGTCTGGAAACTCAGTGCAACTGGCTGATGCTATGAGCCAATTGATTTCATTGAGTGCTGAAGAATTGGAAAATCTAGGAAATGCAGGGCACAAGGCATCAAAATCCTACATGTGGCCAGTCATAACAAAGGATGTACTCACCGTATACAGAAGAGTCTTGGAGGAATCGAATTGACTGAGCCTCAATCGGAAAAACCGAGTCTATTAGTTGCCAAAGGCACCTTTGAAGCAATGCGAGGTGCTGAACGGGATTTAATCAGAAATTTACCAGCATTGACTAAATATTTCGATGTTACAATGGCAACCTTAGAATCCTCAAGAGAACTCAAGCAGTGTTGCAGAGAATACGCAATTCCTCTACTCAAGCCAAAGATTCCATGGCAAAAAAAATCTGGAACATTGTCGAAAGTATGGAATACCGATCTGAGGAGTTCAACAAAGGCTTGGAAAGGAATTACTGGATTAAATGAAGCCCTAGCAAGTGCCGATGCGGTTCACCTAGTAAGCGGAGATGGTTCACTTGGATTGATTCGACTTGTACCGAAGAAAACCCCCTTCCATCTACACATGCTAGAACCTCATCGTGGTCTATACGAAGATGTTCTTCATCTCGGAGTAGATGGTAAACCAAAGCGCAATCTATCAATTACTAAGTTTGCTCTATCCAAGGCTAGACGTGATGATAGGAGGGTAATTTCAGCTTTCTTAAAACGTCCAAATTCAAGGATAAACGGCAATTCGAGTTACAGTGCTGAAAGGATTCAGGCCGTTTACGGTTGTGATGCTGGATTTATTCATCCGAGTGTAGATTTTTCGGAATTCACTCCGGAAGCAACTGAAGAAGAAAATCAAGCATGGATTGAATTTGATGAATTACCGGATCCGCCCTGGGTGACCACCATCGGTCATGCTGGCTGGGTGAAGGGTGGTTGGGAAACTATCTCGATGTTGGCAGGAAGCGGGTTCGGCCTAGTTTTGGTAGGAGGAGGAGGATTCGAAGAAGTAGAGGGGCTTCACGACCATGCTAGTGCTAGAGGTGTCAAATTATGGACACCACCTCGTCTTTCCAACTTACAATTGACTGGATTAATGCGACGTTCTGTGGCGATTGTCAGCATGGCACACGGCGAGCCTTTCGGACTTACCCCAATCGAAGCATTTGCTGTAGGAACTCCAGCCCTATTTGTAGACGAAGGAGGATTCCAAGATACATTAGAAGATGGAGTCAATGGTAGGCTTCTTCCTCGTGATGACCCAATGGCTTGGCAAGAGGCTCTAAACGAGGCACTAGAAGCCGATGTGAAAAAGAAATGGGCTGAGGCTGGAAGACAGAAAATCGCAGAATTAGACCTATCCCCTGATGCACATGCTAGGCGTATCTTTGAGGTCTTTCAAGAACTCAATAAGTCCTAGACTAGACTCAAACGCGAGAACGAACCGTTCATACCGTAGGTAGGAACGCGTTTTCAGCATGGTCGATGATGAGTCGATGAATAACAAGGAACGAACCAGCCAACTTGCAGTCGCTGTCGGAATGCTACTTTTCGCTTCGGTAATTTTCGGAAGTGGAGTACTTGGCGACGCTGGAGAGGATAGGCTATCAGATGAAAATGAGCGCGGCGATGATATCGATTCTAACGCAGCAAGTGATCGTGAAGAAGAAGATAACCGACTTAGAAACGATAGGATGGACGAAGATATCCGCGAAGATATGGCTAGCCTAGAAATAGCCTGTGATGGCGGTGAAGGCGACATTGAGGCATGTGAAGAGATGAGGGGCATGATGCTTGAAAACAGAATCAGGGTTGATGACCATGACATGCGAGAAATAGACCAGCGACGCGGTCAAGAAGACCGAGATATGCGAGGTCCAATTCAGATGCAAGTTCCCCCAGAAATTCTAGTTGAAATGGCAGAAATGTGGTGTCACAACAATGTATACTCGACATTCTGGGAGAATATAGGAGATGTTCACGAGGGTGAAGAAGGATTCGAAATTGTCACCTATGATGAAAATGATAACATGGAAACGACATTCATCAGCCACGCTGCAATGTCTCAGTTACTGATGGGGCTTGAGCCTCTAGTGGATTCCTGTTCAGATATGATGTTGAGACAAATGGGGGTACCGATTAATCACCATGAGCATGAGGATGATTGGGGCGAACACGATTGGTGTGAGGAACACGCCGAATCGGATGACTGCAATTGGGCAGACGACGATTCAGATGACGAATCGGGGGAGTTGGAAGAAGAAGAGTCGAACACTCCTGATGAGGATGAGCCACGGGACTAATCCGCAGAAATTCGTTCGGTCTTAGGGCCGAATCTGAATGCCGCAACCATTGCGGCTAGTCCAAGCAAAAGTAGGACTACAGAAAGCCATTCGTTAACCACAACTGAATCATCAAACTCAGGCCAAAATGGTAGGATATCCATCGTTGATTCGCCAAGAGTCATCTTTGCCCCTATTGAGCCCAAAACAGTGATGCTTGCGAGTGCTCCAATAGCGGAAATTACTTGCAATAATGAAAGTCTAGAATCATTCCAAACCCCTGGGCCAAATCTCCAACGACCGATTACCATTGAAGCAAGGAATCCGGTTGTTAATCCAGCAAAGAGGAATTTGTTGTAACTCATTGCATCGCTNGCTGGATCAGACATCGCCATTGTGCCAGAAAGAACTGCGATAGGAAGTAGAGGAAGTGCTGCGATTGCAGCAATGTAAGATGCAGTATCAAGATGAGACCGAGCATCCTTCGCCCCAACAAANTAATTTGAGATCCAAGCGGCTATGGCGCATAGACAAGCGAGGGTTGCAATGCCTGTTGTTAGACCAACTACCAGATGATGTAAGGTCTGAGAGAACATTACTCATCACCTCCGTAATCTGGATCATTAACCCATTCTTCATCCACAGGGTCCCAAAGTAAACCTGGGTGTTCATCATACTTCAGAAGACGTGCTCTATATGCCGCATCTTCATCCACTGTTGACTCCTCAACTACTGTTTCGACTGGTTNCTCCTCGGCAGCCTCCACTTCTTCTGTTTGATCTAATTCGTGNTTTCTTCTGGCTGGTTGTAACAGTCCTTGNAGGCTTACCATAAGTGCGATTATCATGAATGCACCTGCAAATCCTTGAGCCCTAGCACCCATCAAACTACCATCGAATTCAGGCGGAATGGTTCCCATCGTCAGCCAAGGCTGGATTACATCGAAATCGCCATTAGAGGTAGTTACACGATAGACAATTCTTCCATCACCCATGGTCGCAGGCAAGTGGACTAACCATTCATCTTCCATCCCTGCCTCGACAGTTGCAGGATGAGAAATTGATTCTCCTTCCAATTTCCATTCAACAGAAATTTCTGTGGTATTTTGAGTTAGCACACTAACCGGAGACGTATCTCCTGTAACTCGGTAATTTGGTGCACTCCAATCGAGAGCNAAGCCAGGTAGGTTAGCAGGNACCGGATCNATTGNAATCGAGTGNGGTTCAGATACTCCCAGATAGGCAAGACCTTCGTATCCAGCTCCATGATGAATTGCTACGATTAGATCTCCATCNCCGACTTGTTCGGGTGCTGTAAGNACCCAAGTTAGGCTAACTACACCATTTGTTGGAACGATTACTTCGACATAGTTTACAGTCGTTCCAGATGGATCCTGAATAATATTCCAACCATGATCTTCAGGATTGTCTCCATTTCCATTGGTCGAAGATAGAAGGAAAACACCTAGGATTCTCGAGTGTGAAATCAAATCTATCTCAATCGTTGTATCCAATTGGTAGGCAGTTCCTGTGAACGCAGTATTTCCTGATGTAATCGAAATCGTTGCCGTAGAAGGGGCGCTTAGTGAAGGGTCTCCGTGACAAGAACCTCCACAGACAAAGTCCCTGTTTCCATCGCCTTCACCGCCAGGATTTGCGACAGTACCTTGCGTTGCAATTAGCATTAGAGTAATTGTAGCAAGAGCTAGAATTCTACCGCGCATCAGGCATCCCTCCTTCGACCGAACACGGTTATTCCAATACTCGCTAGACCAACCAGTAGCATGATTATCGTCACCGGTAAGGACATCGCAGAAATTGAACCAGTAGGTTCGATATCTATGGAATTAGGGGCTTCAGAAGCATCAACACTAGCGGTGTTATCCATCTCAAAAAGCCACAAGACCTCGAGACCGCCAACCTCTGCGGTTACTGCATAATAGAGGTTAGAAGCGACCGGAGCAGTCTCACTCCAAGATAACTCGGTGGTCTCTCCAACCGCTTCGAGGTTGGTGACTAATGCTTCTCCATTTGCACCATGTCCTGAGGAGGTGAATGGACTGCTTGAACGATATATTCGGAAATTAGTTTCACCTTCTGTCCATTCCCAAGATAATTCCACCTCACTACCAGAAAGCGTCGCTGAAAGGCCATTCACCGTAGTCACATCTCCGAAGGTGATGTATGACACACTCGTACCAGTTTCTCCCATATCATCGACTACGGTTAGCATTACAGAATGCGAACCGGCTCCCAACTGAACATTGACTATCTCGCCGGTTAAACTGACTCCATTTACATCCCACATGTGATGGATAATATCTCCATCTAAATCTGTTGACATTGAAGCATCGAGGGTGATAAATGCTCCAGCAATAGGTGGTTCAGGAGAGGTCGATATCATAGCGGTGGGTGGAACATTAGCAATTTCGATTTCTACTTCTGAAATTGTCGATAACCCCCACGGGTCGCTTGCTGTAACAGTTGCAATCCACGTTTGTCCAGGTTCTAGCCTATCTGCAGGTATTGCTAGAGTATCTTCAAGATCGGGCACGGAGAAACCATTCCGTGCCCAAGAAACATGGAAAGAGACAGGTTCCCCATCTAGGTCTGTAGCCGAAGCATAAACCACCAACGATTCTAGGGAGGTGGCAGGTAATGTTGGGAGAGAAGGCATTTCACTTAATTCTCCTGTAAATCCAGCATCACCATTTCCAAGATAGACCTGCATGTCACCCGGAGCTCCATTCTCAATCTGTCTTGAGGTGGTTTTCATCGAGGTTCCCAAGTCGTCTCCGTCACCAGGGACAACTTGCACAGACCAACTCTGATCTCTGACAGTCTCAGAGGCTGGGATTTCAGTCATACCGTCGTATTCCCTTACCCATTCACCATCAACCCACCAACGAATTTGGCTATTCATTTCTGAATCTCCATCGGTGTCACTTTGTTCCCAAATGACACTGAGATTCATCGAGGTGGTTAATTTCCCAGAAGGTAACATCTCAATCGAAGTTACTTTTGGAGGGGTATTGAGAATTATCAAATCCTCACTTTCAACCCAATCCGACCACAATAAGCCATCACTGACCCTTGCTTTGGCGGTCCAAGTTTCTCCCTTGGAAGTGGATTCAGATAGAACTGCAGTTAGATCGTTGTAAGCAGATACTTGGACACCGTCTCTAAACCAACGAATCTCTGTAGATTGAACTGTATCACCGTCTGGGTCAGTCCATCCTACGTTAATCTGTAGCGCGTCATCAGTACGAGCATTACCAACCGGAGAGACGTAAACTGTGGCAATAGGGGGGTTATTCGATGAACCGATTACCACAACCCCTGTGTATACGATTTCACCAAACTCGTCACCATCATGAGGTTTGACAGAGGCTTCCCATTGATCTCCACTACGAATCATCAATGGAGAGACCCTATCCTCATCATCTAATTCAGGTATTCTAGCCCCATCGAGATACCATCGAATCTCAGTCCCTTGTTGTGGTTCGCCATCTAGGTCGAAGTACTCGTAGTCCAATTCTAGTTCATCTATATCAATAGGATTCTCAGGAGTAAGTTCTAGATTCCTCGCTATTGGAAGTGTATTGTTTATTGTAACAGGTCCAATATTTACTGGATCTCCTTGGTCTGTACCGTCCTTTACAGTAACAGTGCAGGTCCACTCTTGGCCTTTGGCAAGCCAAGTCTGAGATACCGATGTTTGGTCATCTAGAGCCCCCACATTGTTTCCATCTACTTTCCAACGAATCTGAGTGCCTTGTTCGGAATCACCGTCTGCATCATAGTAGGTATAGTCAACTGCTAGACCCGTTCCACGTGTCGGATNAGTAGGGACAAAAGTCACCGATAGGGCCTCTGGAGGCGTGTTACTGCTTGAGGATGCCTCGCCTAATGTCCAACTTCCGGTACCCCAATCATCGCCGCTATTTGCCCCATTTCCATTTGCATACAAAACTGCGAGATTGAAGTCTACATTTCCTGTGCCTGCAGCAGGTGCAGTCCAATCAGCCGACCATGAACGAAGAGAATCGCTACTGTGAGTTAATTCGCCGTTTACCAACTGAACTTGAGACCCTAGGTTGGACCAACTACCAGCGCTTGCATCGAGGTTGAACCCTCCATCTCCAGGGATATGTGGACCACCGTCCCAATTTAGGGAATAAGTTGCACCGGCTGTGTAACCTCCTGCTCCCCAAGGCAGACCACTTAGGCTTGGAGATATAGTTGAGCTAGAACCATGACATGTACATCCACTTGTTGAGGAGCCCGTTTTTCCGTTGCTATTGGCGATAGCTACCTGACTTGATGAAATTAGCATCATGAGTAATACAATTGCTAGCAATCGCCGGGTATGTCGCATAGACTATCGACATGAGACAGTGATAATAGTTGATTGGGTGTAATTTTTGATTCAACGCCACCGGTCCGAAGGACCGGAATCGGTGGATTCATTGGTAGGTCTTTTCTCGCCCGGCCATGCGACCTATCGGAAGTGTAGCAATCATCGGTGCTGGGAACATGGGCTCGGGAATCGCCCAGAAATCTGCCCAGGAGCAATTCGATGTACAGATGGTAGACCGAGAAGAACAATGGGTTGAACGCGGTCAATCGATTATTGCTAATTTTCTTGATGAAGCGATTGAAAGACGAATCTTCCGCGAGACTGAGGCAGAGGAAATCAAATCTAGAATCACTGGTGTTGTTGGAACCGAAAACGTCGCCAAAGATACCGATCTTGTTATCGAGGCTGTTTTCGAAGACTTCGATATCAAAACCGCTGTGTTCGCGACCCTCGATGAGGTATGCGACGAACACACAGTTCTCGCTTCGAACACCTCCTCTTTGAGCGTCAATGCTCTTGCCAAAGCGACTGGTAGACCAGATCGCTTCGTTGGTTTGCATTTCTTTTACCATCCTGCAAAAAATAGGCTAATCGAAATAATCCCTGCTGAGACTACCTCCAAGCAATCCCTAGACGCAGTAGAACAATATTGCAAAACAATGGGTAAGGTCGTAATCATCTGTAAGGATCGACCTGGTTTCGTTGTAAACCGCTTCTTTGTTCCCTGGCTAAACGAAGCCTGTTTGTTATTACAAGAAGGAGTTGCCAGCGCTGCGGCAATCGATGCGGTTGCAGAAAAGGCATTCCGAATAGGAATGGGACCATTTGCCCTAATGAATTTGACAGGACCTCCTATCGCATTGCATTCTACCGATTACTTAGCCGAGCAATTGCATTGCCCCCGATATACAGGTGCTGCTAATCTTAGGAAGATGGTCGAAGATGGTGAAATGTGGGATATTGGTGAAGATACCCAATGTAGTGATGAGGCGGCTGAGATTATTCGCCAGCGATTAATGGGGCAGGTATTCTCAGTATCAGCCCAGATTGTCGAGGAAGATATCTGTTCTATGGAAGATGTCGATCGTGGGGCCAAAGTAGGACTACGTTGGGCTCTAGGACCTTTCGAAATAGCAAACCGAATCGGGATTTCAGAAGCGGTGTCAATGGCTCAATCCTACGCAGATTTGGCGGAATTCGAGTTGCCCAATTGGTTTGCTGACTTGGCTGAACCTCTGGAATTCAATTATGTCGACACTCATGTTGATGGCGAAGTTGCAACTGTTAGAATCAATAGACCAGAAGCAATGAATGCCCTCAATGAAGTTGTTGTCAATCAGTTAGGTACGGCACTAGATTCTCTCAACTCTCGTGAGGATATCAAAACAATAGTGCTTGATGGAGCGGGAAAAGCATTCGTGGCGGGAGCCGATGTCAAATTCTTTGTCGATAAGATTCAGGCTGATTCATTTTCAGATATTTACGAATTCACAGCCCGCGGTCATGAAGTGCTGAACAAATTAGAAAGTTCAGACAAAACAACAATTGCTCTAACTACGGGATTAGCCCTTGGAGGGGGATTGGAATTAGCCCTCGCCTGTGATTATCGAATCGGAACAAGGAGAACACAATTTAGATTCCCAGAAACTAGTATCGGAATCTATCCTGGACTGGGAGGTACCCAACGCACTCCTCGAATTTGTGGAATTGAGGCGGCTAGATTCGCCGTTCTTGCTGGAAATTTCCTTGACGCTGGTAGTGCAGCCTCACTTGGCCTTCTCACTCATCTAGTAGATCCAAGCGAGGTTGAACAAACCGTGTCGGGGATTTCAGATTCTGGTAAACCAAGCAACAAGTATCCTGCAAGGCCTGCTGATAGTTCCCATCCAGCCGCTGCATTCGCCCTTGAATTCTACAATGATGCAAACATGGATTCTCTAGCGGCTGGTAATTGTCCAGAAGGTTTTGATCCTGAAGACAAGATGGTATCACGCCAACTGAAATCACTGAGTAGAACTGCGCCAATCGCCTTTTCAATGGCTAGTGATTTACTCAATGATGCGGTTCTTACTGAGGATAATCTCCAGCAAGGTCTGGCCTTGGAACTAGAGCGACTTGAAGATATATTCGCTAGCTCTGATGCACTCGAGGGTCTAAGTGCACTTATCCAGGGGCGTAGACCGAATTACACTAACAACTAATTTTCTACAATGTAGAATAACGGGACCAAGAAGGCGCCTTTACGGCCGCCATCCCACGAATTAGTTGCTCTTTTACTTGATTCCAACTCAAGAGATCACCTCATCATTCCAGTTTTCCATTATCTCATCAACCCAGTTCTCTAACCATTTATCCATTTCCTCATCTCCGGTGTATTATTGCATCTCGGTGCAGTTTTCACACCTAACGAAATAGCGCCCCTATATGAATCGGATAGAGTACGTGGTTGCACTTAGGTGCATTTTATACACTAGATACATAGTGCGTAACCTGTTGTACATGAGTCGCAAGCCGGTCACCCTATCAGAGAAGGACTTCAATCACGTTCAGAAGTCCATCGTTGAAGTTCAAAGAAGGGGTCGAAGTATCAGAAAGATATTCGCCGCATATTATGATGAAGACGTGGATATCGATTGGGAAGTCGATGCGGCAGTTGATTCCTTTGAGATGTTCTCATCTCGTTGGACAATAGAAATTCTTGCCGCATTATACATCGCCGGAGATCGTCGATTCAATGAATTGAGAACGCTTCTAAGGGGAATTTCATCTCGTACCCTTTCTGATAAATTAACAACCTGTCAGGAACATGGTCTCGTCGAGAGAGTTGTGGATGAAGGTCCACCTATTCGGGTCACATACCGATTAACCACTCATGGCAGAACCTGTGGCCGCCTTCTTGGCCCGTTGGTCGCTTACATGAAGACTCACAAAGAATTGATTGAATCTGAATAATCGTTTATTCAGGGAACTTCACCCAGCCTTAGAAATACGATGCATGTTTGATTCATACAGCCGCATCCTTCAAAGGGTGAACGATATGGTTTTGGATTATGGCGTTGATAGAACAGTGGCGCAGTAAGCGTTCTATCGTCGTTGACGGGCTCGTCGCATTGGCAGGAGGTGCTTTTGGCCTTGGAACACTACTTCCTGGATTGGTTCCTCCTGCAGCCCAAGGCACACTTTCAGCACCAAGAGAGAATTGGGAAAACCCTGTTCGAGCTCGAATAATGTCGACTTTGAATCGCTCTCCGGGAATTCATTTTCGAGAGTTACAGCGAAGGCTGGATGCAGCAAATGGAACTCTACGACATCATCTAGATGTTCTGGTTGCAGAAAAATCGGTTACTACAATGTCAGTAAATGGACGAACCTGTTACTACGCTGGAGCACCCGCACAGGTTGAGATTCTAATTGGTACTGGAGTTACTGATGATGCAAGGGCTGCTTCTATGCTCCCTGTTGGACTATCGCAGTTGCAACAGGCAGTTGTAGCCCGTCTGACTCGATCTGATTCACCTCACTCGCAAGCCGCACTTGCTAGGGACCTAGGTAGGTCACGTTCAGCGGTTCACTCAGCATTAGGGGTGCTCAGAACTAGAGGTATAGTCGCTGAGGGAGAATTGCGATTAGCAGACCACCTCAGCGGTCTGAAAACTTCCAAATTGGAGTACAACTGGTTAGATCTTCGTGCCGAAATGGCGTAGTTATATCAGCCTAAGCCGTTTGCCTGTGGCTATGAATACTGGTACAAAATTAATGCTAGGTCTCGGAGCAATTGGAATAGTCGTCGGAATTTTGGTAATGGTTCTAGGCGCAGGTTCCATTGGCGATGCTGGAGAATGGAGACCTACTGATGATGTATATTTGGAAAACAGCCAAGGTGAAACAGTCAGTTTTATTCACATTGAAGACGGAAATGGAGACTCTATTGCAGTTTTCGTATCTGATAATGTTAGATGTGATGATTTTACGCTCGAAATACAAGGCGGTGAAGCATTTTGGAAAGCAGAAACATGTGTCGATGTAGAAGGTAGATCCTTGCCTATTGGGTATGGAGATGACCCCGAAGGATGGTTGCATCTTGGCACCATTGAAGAAGTTGAAGATGGTGTTGAGTATACAATTACAACCAGTCACGACGTTGTTTTAGTAGGATGGGAAGATATTGAAGAAGTGATTGGAGACTTTTTAGGAGGTCTTGCTGCAATATGTGGAGGGCCAACTTTCCTATGTTGCGGGTTACTTTTCCTGGTAATTGGTGGGATTATGGCAGTAACCTCAGGTGGAACTAAAACTCAAACACAGATCGAAATCACTCCCTCAGTCGAAGTTGATTCTCAAAATAATGAATTAGAAGACGGGTATGAAAGATGAGAAAAAATGGTATGATGAGGATTCCTCGTAATCGTCAAACCATCTCTGATTGAGTATTCTAGGTCGCGTTTGAAACAGAATCCTATTACACATTGAATTTCGCCAAGTGGTTGTATGTTCCGCATCCGCTTAGTAGAGCAGCCAATGCCTACCGGTTCGAAAGACCCGGATGTGTTACTTGCTTGGCTGCTCGATTCTATGGGTTTGGTTCGATCGAGAACAGAAGGGGCAACCGTTGATGAAGAGCAAGGTGCGATTCATCGAATGGTAAGGCACACACTTCTAGAAGAGCCACTGAAGGGGTGGGATAACTCGGCTATTTCCGAATTCTCTGGACTTTCTCAAACTGGAGTCCACAATCAGATGCACAAATTACGTGAAGTTGGTCTAATCAGTTCTAGATTGCAAGGAAGGTGGCACGTCAACGTACTTCGTGGCGGTTCAATGGCCTCAGCTGTAGAATTGATTGCAGTTCAAGCTCGGACGATTGCAATGATGAGATTGGCTGAATTTAGTGATATTATATCAGATTCAGAGTCAAGAATGCAAGAAGTGGGAGAAGAAGAATCACAATCATTCAGAATAGATATTGCCGAGCCTGGACCGATACCTGAAGATTCAGACAGGCTCGATTGTTTGCTCGCAGATTTTGGTATCACAGGTGATAGAATCAAGAAGGGAGATAGAGTTACTCGCAAAGTATTCGATGAATTGGCATCAAGCGAAAGACCTCTAACTCTGCAAACTTTGAGCGATAGGACAGGAGAGACTCGTTCTCGTTCTCAACGTGTAGTCGAACGACTGCGACAGGCAGGAATCGTCGACAGGGTGGCTATGAGAGATCGCATTGCTATGGATGTATACACTGGATTGTTGCGACAGTATACGGCTAGAGGAGAAGATTGGTTGATGGGAAGAGGGGGACTTGGTAGGCTGGATGAAAATGTTTCATCTGCGCTGATTAAGGGTGTTCGCAAAGATAAGTTGAGTATTGAGAAGGTAGAAGAAATACTCTCTGAAGTCTCGATTGATTCCCAGCGTCTATTGCTCAACACCCTCGGTGGAAGAATGCCATATGGATATCGAATAGCTGGAAGGAATGGAGAGGATGTTGCCGAGCGAGTTATGACAAATATCGATAGAACGCTTCGACGCCTTAGAACGGTGGCACAAAGATTGGACAATTCCTTGTCAATGGATGATTAAGCCGCATGACTTTCCAGCATCTCAAGGTCACATACTGCAAGTGCTTCTTCGTGAGTTGACTCCAAGACGACAGGGCAGGCAACTCCTGCCTCCGCTGCATCCTGCCAGGTTCCAGCGCAAACACACCATCTATCCCCGGCCTTTAATCCAGGAAAGCCGAACTGAGGGGCTGGTGTGATTAGGTCATTACCTTGTGACTTAGCAAATTGTAGGAAGTCGTCGGTAAGGATTGCGCATACGGTATGTGAACCTCTATCTCGACCGTCGGTATTACAACACCCATCTCGAAACCATCCCGTCAATGGATCTGATGAGCACTTTTGTAATTCGGTTCCTTTGACATTGATTGAATCGTGCATCATACCGCTACCTCAGTTGAAGTGAGTTCCTTCAGATATCTGGAAACTCGCATCCCTAATTGTTGTTGGTTTTGTATCGAATGCAATTCTACTCTCATATTCGATGCACCCGGAAGTCCCTTAGTGAAGGACACTGCATGACGTTTCAGATTCTTGCAATAACCCTCTTCGTAGACTTCTGAACTCAATTTTAGGTACCTTTCCCAGCACCAATGACGTGCGATGGCTGGGTCGTCTGCTCCCCATGGGGGACTGTGGTTTAGCCATCCTAAATCTCGCTTTATTTCGTGAAATATTGTTGGTCGCCCAATCGCTCCTCTTCCTATCATCAATCCTGCGGCTCCGGTGGCTTCGATACAAGCCTCGGCTGATTTTGCGTCGACTACATCGCCATTGGCAATTACTGGGATATCTACAGCCTCTACAATATCCCTAATCTGAGACCAATCTGATTCTCCAGAATATCGCTGGCGAAGAGTTCGGCCGTGCACGCATATTCGCTCTACTCCCTCGGCCTCGATTCTTTGGCAAATTTCCAGAGCAGTATTCGGACCGCTACCGGTTCCTAATCGCATCTTCACAGTGATTGGTATGTCGGCAGCTTCGATGCATGCTCGAACCATCTCGACGACCTTGTCGGGATTTCGCAGAAGAGCCGCTCCGGCATCATTACGGCAGACTTTGGGAGCGGGACAGCCAAAATTTAGGTCGATTATGTCTGCTCGATCTTGTAGCAGTTTTACTGTTTGAACCATCTCGTCTATGTCACCGCCAAAGATTTGTGGGATGAATGGTGATTCACGAGGGTCAGATTCGACCTTCAGCCACGAGTGTTTTGCATGGCGAGAAAGTCCCGAAGCTGCAGTAAATTCGGTGAATGTCAAGTCTGCCCCAGTCTCAAGAGCCAACAACCGGTATGCCAAATCGGTGACTCCCGCCATCGGAGCGAGGAATAGCGGCACTGGCTCTACCATGAAGTGTGGCGGGAGCCTACTCATCATCAATCCAACGATTACTCAGAAGGTTGATTCCCAATCTTCTACATCTTGAGCGCGTTCCCAATCTGCGTAGTTTGTAGCACCGCGAGATGTTAGCATCTCTCGGGCAAGTAGCCAGTAAATCAGAGACAGGGAGCGGCGACCTTTGTTATTTGCAGGGAGCGCAAGGTCAACATTTCGAAGAGTATTGTTTGCATCTACAATTCCAACTATCGGAAGACCAGTGGATACGGCCTCTGAAAGAGCCTGTGAATCAGCAGCTGGGTCAGTTACGAACAATACCTCAGGTTCGGTGTATGTTCGGAGTTTAGGATTTGTTAGTGTTCCAGGAATAAAACGGCCAACGATTCTTTTTGCGCCTATTGACTGAGCGAACTTACGTGCAGGCCTCTGTCCATATTGGCGGGCGCTTACAACGAGGATTCTATCAGGGTCGTAGCGAGACAAGAAGTTCGCAACTGTTCTGATTCGAGCATCGGTTTGATTGATGTCAATCAAGTGAAGCCCGCTACCATCCGCTCGATCGGTATCGATGAAGCGTTGCATATCTGAGGACTTCTGATTTGTTCCGATGTGAACCGCGTGTGTCTCATAGACATCGTACGGTACTAGGGGGGACTCATTTTCACTCATGGTATATCCTCAGTGGCGCGGCGACCTGACCTCCCCTCATAAGCGCTACGCATCGCCCCAAAGGGGCGTAGAAGTCAAANTCACTGGTTTTCGAGTACTGACAAATCGGTACAGNCATCGTTTTGNTGGATTTCTGCAAACTGTACACATGGTTTGGTAATAGTTAGCGTCATTTCGAAATAATCATGGAAAGAAAGTTGTTCTAACGGGAGGTCGGCTCCATATCCTCGAGCATCAATTTCCACCGTCCACTTACCATTTGCCAAATCAGAGAAATCGAATCTCTCCAATGGGTAATCCTGAGTGGCCCTTACCTCCCAATATGGATTACCGCCAGATTCCTTTACACCTGGCTCCCAAACCCTCACTTCGATATATCGGAGTTCATTGCTTTCGTTTAGGTCAAGAAGAGTGGAATAAGGGAATTCAGCACGGAAGGTAATCGACATTTTGGACACCGTCTCGTCGAATACAATCGGGGTCTCATTAGTGTATTGAACGGATTCAAGGTCAAGGGATTCTGAGGTGAAGATCACTTCCCAAAAGAATGACTCGTCTTTATTGATAACCAACGGTTCTTCACGCATATCTTCCATGATTTCACGTTGCATAACTAAACCCATGCAACCANCACTAATGGTGGAGAAAAACAGCATCAGCAGCAAACTGGACACTGTCAGCCGCGTGCGCATGTATCATTCTGGGTCGCCTCTCAGTCTTCAACCGAACGGAGAATAGAATGAATTAATTCTCTAATTTGCACACTCACCAGAAGATCAAATTCACATACCTGGAATAGGATCACTGAATACTAATAACAAAATCAATATTAAAAATAGGATGAAAATCAAGAATGGGATGATTACGATTGAAGCAATTATTCCCCAAGCAAATGATCTATGGCCTGAAGTAAAGCCAAGAACAATTCCAACTACATATCCTCCCACTATTACAGTCCACTGGATGAAAACCCCAGTGTCATAATTGCCAATTGCCCAGCCTATTTCAAAAAAGAAATAACCTGCAATGATTAACAAAATAGGATAGGCCAACACTCCTAGGAAGAATTGAAGATTTTTGTTCATCATTCGCTTTTGCAAATCAGGAGGATTTTGACTTATTTCCGGCTGCTCTTGGAGGAAGGCTACATCTCCTGTTAGAGTTGGACTATTGTCACTACCTTCGTGGATTTCTTCCCCCCCTTCCAAATCCTCATCGATCATTCTGGATACTCCTATTTTCTCGATATTTCTCATTTGATTTGAATTAACTGCTACATTGATGACCAATGGGTATCTCGCAAAGTCGCCTCAATGACGACAAAAGGGTAAACTGAGCCGTAAGGCGTTGACGTGCCCTGTGAGTACCGAGAGGCACAATCACTCTTCTTCATCAGCTGCGACACGTGGCTCGTGAACTTCTCGGAAGATCACGGTTCCAACCTCTAGGTGCTCACGCAGTGCGCGTACCAAGGAGAACTTGGCGTATGCCCAGTTCTGGTCGTATGCAATTGAATCTGGTAGTGTGATGGTGACATCATCGCCTTCGAACTCAACCTCGAAGTCGGAGCGGCCAGTATTCATCTGTAGAAGTGTAGCAACACGCTCAGCACGGTCCTCTACAACCTTGACGATGGTGTAGGTATAGCGCAGTGTAGTACCCGCTAGAGGGTGGTTGTAATCGACACGAGCACGTCCGGCACGTAGCATCTGNAAGACACCATTACGGCCGCCGATTTCGACCGGGGCGCCGATTCCTAGCATGTTAGGATCACTAACACTGCGAAGCAATACATTCTGTGAGATCGTTTCCACAAGAGATGCGTCGCGCTCTCCGTATGCTTCGGTAGGCTCGATGTCGAATGTGTATTCATTGTCAGCCTCTGCTTCCGCGAGGTGTGCTTCAAATCCAGCGATTAGACGACCTTCGCCGACTACGGTAATCATTGGCTCGTAAGTTCGAGCTTCGTCGAAGACATCATGCTCCTTGGCGATCTCTTCTCTGGTAGTCTCAATAAGATCGCCAGATTCAGCGTTGTATAGGTCGTATTCGATATGAACGATTGCACCGTTGTCCATGGATAAGCCTCCTGAGGGCGACCCGCCGACCTATCTTCCCTTTTTGATACAAACGGTTCTCCCTTAGGGAGAATATTCCGGATTATTCATCTTCTTGAGAGGCTACTGGGCTACTACTGAGCAAGGCTGCAAGGCCGCCCAGCATGATTAGGCCCCAACCAGCCCAGACGAGGTGAGAACCCCGTAAATCGTGTACTGTTACTCGGATTTCTTCCACTTGATCAACCTCACCACGCATCATTGAGGATAGACTGATTTCCGCTTGTTGTTGGTCGAGAATGAAAATCATATCTCCGCTCGGGCGAACCATCCTATCGACTTCCGAGCGGGTTGTTGCAAAATTAAAGCGAAGAATCCCAGGAGTGACTTCGTCGACTTTTTCTCCATCCTTTGTCACCTCAATTACAAATCCAGCGAATCCTTCTCCAATTTTGTAATCGTATTCAGGGTCTTCCTCACTCCACAATACAGTATCTCGGAAGGTTAGTTCGTATTCTTTGAATTCAACGGGAGTGTCTTTTTCGAGAGTTACCAAATGACTTGGATCTGCACGGTCTACCAATGTGGTAGTAAGCACATGACCCAATAGAAGGAGAATTAGTCCCAAATGTGCAAGATGGGAACCAAGTAATCTCAAACGCGCCGAATTAGATTTCGCCGTTATTCCTTTGGAACGCAATTTAGGCAATACCCTACGTCCTGTTGTGAAAACCACCTTTGCGGTAGGAGGGAGAGCGACAAATAACCAAGTTAGCATGAACATGGCAAGAGCGCCTCGTGAGATATTATCGGTGAGCATAAGTTGTGGATCGCCGGGAATAGAGAACTCATCTGCGTAATATGCGAATANTAACGAGGCGAGTAGTGTTGTAGCCATGAATGCGTTTCCACGCTTTGCATCGATGCTCTTGCCGAGAGAGTAGATTGTAATCGCTAGAATCGCCAAGACAATTATCGACGAACCATAGAATTCGTGAGCGGCTAAACTGGTTCCATCTATCTCGGCTGCAAGCAATAACCAAGTCAATGTCAAGAAGGCAGCGGCTGAATACCAAGGAATTGCCCTCGCGACTTTCATTCGGACCGAAGTATCGTTGAATAGTTTCGTTAGAGGTGATTCCTCTTCCTCCGCTGACATCAACCATGGTGCAAGGAATAGTAACATCCCAAGAATCGATTGTTGTAGAGTTGCGGCCCAAGACCAACTTGCGAACAACATCAGGAATACTCCTCCAAAGACCCAAGCCACAGGAGGCTTCTCGGAATCTCCTTTGATTAGTAAAAACATCAGTGCTCCGCCGACGAAAGTTACTGCCATTGAACCCATCCAAATGCCCAACGCAATGGTTGCTATTAGCAGAACAATAGAGAGTTGGCGATTTTCAATTAACATCGAACTCTTTGAAGATGAATCAAGCAGTTTGTCCTGTTGTTTTACTACCCACAAGAACGCTGCAAAACAAAGTGAAATCATAATTAGGAAATATGCCGCTACTTCTAGACCAGCAGCACCATCATCGAATAATTGTACAATTCGTATGTACGGGTCGTTGTATTCTCTTGCTTCCTCATTGCCGACAAAAGAGTGTACTGAGGCCCATACTCCATTTGCCCGTGTGACTAAAGTTGCATGGATTGCAAGCGCCCCAGCGAGCATACCAAGGGCTGGTGATGCGATTATTGCTGATTCTTTTTCGGAATCGGTTCGCGCACGAGCATGTACAATCATCAACAGCGCAAACCAGGGTAGAATAGAACCTGTCTCGACTGGGTCCCAAGCCCAATATCCGCCCCAGTCGAGAACTGTATATGCCCACAATCCACCTAATCCAATTCCTATGGTTCCGATTAGGAATCCTGCTCGTGCCCAGTGTAGCTGAGCCTCGTGAACTTGCCTTGCATTACTACCTTTGATGAGTCCGGCTAGAGCTATGCTTGCAACTGCTAGACAAAGTGAGTAATAAGCAAAAACAAGCGGTGGGTGGATTACCATTAGGTCGGTTTGTAGTAGAGGATTCAGAGTTCCTCTCCAACCCGTTGACTCTGCAAAAGGGGAGAGTATCCAAGAAATTACAATTATCGCAGCGGTACAACCGTGCATTAGTCTAATTTCAACTGAATTAGAGACACTGCGCCCCGACATGAACCAAGTGACAGTACCCATTATTGCCGCCCAAAGCAGAAGTGGCCCAGCTCTACCTCCCCAAACAGCAGAGATTCGATAGAGCAGTGGTAATTCTTCTCCACCATATCTCGAAACCAAATCTAAAGCTTGGAAATCGAATATGAATGCAGTCGTCAAGAATACCCAAGGTGCGACTTGAGCCGCTAAAGTAGTATGTCTTGCTAGAGGTTCTCCTGCTGGTAATCGTGAGAAGCACCAAATTAGGCTGGACACTACCGCCAGCAACATTAGGAGATTTCCAACAGTTGGGAGTATCGAATCACCAGCCGTAGAACTTCGCCCTTGAATAACCGAATGAAAGCATTGCAGGTATAATCCGCTTTCCGTAAAGGCTTGGTCTTCGCATCAATAGTCTCAGGCAGACCGCTAACTTTCCATGAGGCCCCATATTGCTCATTTCATCTGGGAAGCACTGAGCCATGATCGACATATCCTCATCGCTGAGGTCGAATAAGGCCGACTTTCCCCGCAATATTTTCCCGTAAGGAGGGAATTCATCGCTCCAGAGTTTCTGATAACGAGACATTTTGTTCGCCGAGAGGTCATCGGCTGCTATTTGCTCGGCAGCAACTTCGGCTGCGAAGGTGGCCGACTTTAGAGCAAGATGTGAGCCACCTTCGAACAATGGTGATGTGAAGCCGGCTGCATCGCCCACCAGCATCAGCCCATCATCATAGGTAAATTCGAATGGCCCTGATATTGGAATCGTACCACCAAAGGCTGGATTGCCCTTTTCCTTCCATGGAGGTGGAACTTGTTCCAGTTCTTTGAAGTGGGTTGCTTCAATGAATTCGTCCAGGGCCTTCTTTGTTCGAGGCTTATCCTCTGTAACCAAACCTACATTTGCCCTGCCATCGCATTTTGGAATCATCCAAAGGTAACCCTTTTCGGCGTACTCCGGCCAAATGTAAAAGTCGAGATAATCATCTGTTGGGACTTCCAGCATCTCGTATTGCATTCCAGCAATAACCTGACCTCGAGGATTTAGATCGAGGATTTTAGAAGCTACTCCGGCTACTCCTGAAGCATCGATGACGACCTTTGTTTGGATTGGGAATTGGTCACCATTACCATCACAAAGCCAACCTGTGAACTTACCTGACTCATCGTGTTGTTTCTCCATAGTGCGTAGTTTGTGAGACAGGTGTAATTGAGCTCCTTCTGAAATCGCTTCTTCCGCAATCCAGCGCTCGAATAGATGCTTTTCCAAAACGTAGCCTTCCTCGGTGAGTTTCTTAGCAGTTCCATCTGGGAATATCACACGAATACCATGCACTCGCTTACTGATTACATGAGCAGGCAGGTCGAGTTTGAGATTATCACAGGCAATATCAGAGATACATTCACCGCAGTGGACAGGAGTTCCAATTTCTGGATGATCCTCGATTAGAATCGTCTTGAGCCCTTTTCTAGCACTGTGAAGAGCGGCGTTCCCGCCACCCGGTCCGGCTCCGATGACCAGCACATCGCAGGTCGTGATGTCTTCCGCCACGATGGTTGGCAAGATGGGATAGGCCATGAATCCGTCGGCTAAATTGTCCAAAATGTCATGACGAACATATTCAACGGTGAATCGCCACGCGCGGTTATGACTTGGCGTAGGCTATCGCGTTACATCGACGCGTTGGACAGTTCAGGAGAGCTGCGTAGAGTTAGCGAACCGATAGACTGTGTCCTAGAAGCTGGGACCATTGCTGATAAGTTGGTCAAGTCCAAAGGGCCTGCGGTTTTGTTCGAACAGCCGCGATTGGCTGATGGTTCGATTAGTGAATTTCCATTGGCAATGAATCTCTTCGGAACATATGAGCGAACCAATCGTGCTTTGGGTGTCGAAGAACCATCAGAAATTGGTAATAGAATGGTCGGCTTGATGAAGCCCGACATAGGTGGAATACTTCGAGCGCCATGGACTGGAATTCCTCTCGCTTTGCAGGGAATGTCGATGGCGCCCAAGAAGGTCAGAAAGGGGGCATGCCAGCAAGTTCGCATGGCTGACCCTGATGTGACAAAACTACCGATTCCAACCACTTGGCCAGAAGATGGTGGTCCATTCATTACACTACCATTGGTAGTAACTGCTGACCCGAATACAGGAGTCCACAATATGGGGATGTATCGAGGCCAAATCTTCGGACCTAAAGAGGTGGGATTGCATTGGCAGCGTCATAAGCATGGAGCTGACCACGCTACCGATTCCGGCGATAACAGAATGCCTGTTGCAATCTGTATTGGCGGGCCGCCGGAATTGATTTTCTCAGCCATAGCCCCACTTCCAGACAATTTGTCTGAATATGAATTTGCAGGCTTACTCGGAGGTAGCCGACTACGACTGACAAAATGTCTGACTAACGATCTCTATGTTCCAGCCGAAGCCGACTTCGTAATCGAAGGTTATACCATTCCTGGAGAGACTAAACTCGAAGGACCATTTGGTGATCACTTCGGCTACTACTCATTGGCTGAGCAGTATCCCTTCATGCACGTAACCGCAATCACTCACAGGAAGAATGCGGTCCTACCAGCAACCATAGTTGGAGTTCCACCAATGGAAGATGGATATTTGGGTGAATCGGTGGGAGATGCCTTCCGTCCTGTTCTAAAATTTCAACACAGAGACGTCATTGATCTATTCCTACCATTGGAAACAGGATTCCATAATCTAGCGATTGTGGCTAGCAAACAACGCTATCCTCGACAGGCTCGCAAGACTGCATTGGGGTTACTTGGCGCTGGTCAATTGATGTTCCTAAAATCGATTGTCGCTTGCGACCCAGAACATCCTGTGAAAGACCTAGATGCCCTTCTTGACGTTCTGGACTCAAAGGTAGACATCTCGGGCGATGTACAAGTTCTGAAAGGTCAAGTTGCTGACTCACTTGCCCATGCCTCGCCTCACCTAAATGTCCATGACAAGGTGATGATTGATGCTTCAAGCCCAACTCATGATGACCCAATGTTTGGGCTGACTATTCCAGATGGACCCGGTGAATCACTGGTTGACTCTGTAAGCCAAATTGAAGGAGTTACTCAAGTCAGAATGCTACGTCCTTCTATGATGGTTGTAACCACACATATCGAAGGCGGACCAAGGCCAGAAGAATCGGTTGAAACCGTCGATGAGGAAGGTGCTACAGCGCAGAGAGAACATATCGAAAATCTCCGAGATGCTATTTGGTCGCTAGATGGCTCAGAAAATCTGCGCTGGCTATTCATCACCGATGATGATGCAGACTTACAGGCAGATGGATGGAGAAGGAAACTTCTGTGGCAATTCTTCTGTAGATTTGACGTTGCAAGAGACTTACATTTCGATGAAAATCGTTCTCGACTTGCTTGGGATGCAACAGCACCGATTCCAAGCGAGACTGGCCCCTATCCAGTTAGGCGCTGGCCGGGGGTTACTCTTCATGACCCTGAAATAGAGGCTAAGGTTGATACTTGGATGAAACAAAACAATCTATGAGGTCGAATTATGGGACTCAAAGAAATTCTCGAATTCGTCAAAGTCGAGCATACTCTCTTCTCATTACCATTCGTTCTAATCGGTTACATTCACGCTCACAATCAATTCATCGATGAACTCCCAAGCGACTCGAGTTGGATGTCTATTGACATTGTTTGGATTCTAATTGCAGCTGTCGGGGCAAGGGGTCTTGCAATGACTCTAAATCGTATCATTGATCGTGATATTGATGCTCAAAATCCACGTACTGAAAGCCGACACCTAGTAAGTGGCTCGATGTCAATGAGAACCGCTTGGAATTTAGCTGTGGCATTCTTGATTATGCTTTTATTCGGTGCCTGGCAATTAAATGAAGTCGCTTTGATGATGGCTTGGTTACCTGTATTGGCATTCGTGATTTATCCATACACTAAGCGATACACTTGGGGTTGTCACCTTTGGTTGGGGCTATGCCTTGGTTTGGCTCCAGCGGGCGCTTGGTTGGCGCTTTCGGCTGATGTCCATGGATGGGATGCAATACTAGATTCACATTGGTATCCTACCATTTTCTTCATCAGTTTAGGAGTAGCTCTGTGGATTACTGCCTTTGATATCAATTATGCTCGCATGGATGTTGAAAGCGACCGCAAACAAGGAATTCATTCGTTCCCTGCGAGATTTTCCGAACAAGCAACTACACGAACATCGGTACAACTGACTTTACTCTGGTTTGCATGCTTTGCAATCGCCGACCCGATGGATGAGATCTATTTCCTAGCAGCCGCTGGAATCATGGCGATTGCAAATATCGCTGTCATCATTGCTAGAGAAAGAATTGCAGATTTTCAAACGACTCTGTTCCGAGTTTCGATGCTAACCGGATGGGTCTTGCTAGCGGCCGTAATCATGCATGAACCAAGCGCTGTTGGAACGCAATAAGAGGTTAGGTTCAACATCAGAGTTCAATAACTCCCAAGATAAGCACGATATCCCTCAGGTGATGCCAATGTCAGATATCAGCATGTTCCATCTTCATTCGGAATATGATACAGCAGGGGATCAAGAGCAAGCTATTGACAGACTTATGGAACAAATCGAAGAAGGTCAAGAGCGCTGTGTCTTGATGGGAGTTACCGGTTCTGGCAAGACCTTCGCTATGGCAAATATTATCCAGAGATTGGGATTACCTACGTTGATTTTGTCTCATAACAAAACACTCGCTCGACAGTTATGGCAAGAGATGAGCGAGTTGTTTCCAGAAAATGCTGTCGAATACTTCGTTAGTTACTATGATTACTACCAACCAGAGGCTTACCTTCCTAATCGAGATTTATACATCGATAAAGAATTGCAGATGAATGAGAGAATCGAACAAGAACGATTCTCGACTGTTGCTAGTCTTGTTACTCGTCCTGATGTAATTACTGTTGGAACTGTTAGCGCAATTTATGGTTTGAATCCTCCAGAAGCATTCCAAGAATCCTATTTGCATTTGCAGGTTGGAGAAGCGCTAGAACCACAGGATGTCATGCGCGCCTTGGTTGAGATGCAATATCGAAGAACAACCGGAGATATTGCTAGAGGGGATGTCAGACTTAGAGGTGAGGTCCTCGATGTCTGGATGCCCAGCCGAGATGACCCAATTAGAATTCGATTCGGCTGGGATGGAATAGAAAAAATCACAGTTTGTGAAGCTGTATCATGGGAGCCGCTTGACGATTTTGAAGAAGCGTGGATTCACCCTAAGGAATTCTACATGACCAGTGAAGAAAGATTTCTGCAAGCGATTGAGGATATCGAAGATGAATTAGATGAAAGAATCAATTTCTATGAGAGAAAGGGTCTAGATTTAGAGGCTCATAGAATAGAACAGAGAACTAAGTTCGATTTAGAGATGCTACGCGAAACCGGTTCCTGCAAGGGTGTAGAGAATTACTCGATGCACTTCGATGGCAGGCAACCGGGAGAGCGACCATACTGTTTGCTTGATTTCTACCGATATTGCGCCGAGTCATATCATGGTGGTGGAGAGAAATATCTGGTAATCATGGATGAGAGTCATGTTACACTACCACAAGTAGGTGGAATGTTTGGTGGAGATTGGTCGAGAAAAGCCAATCTAGTCGAGTACGGATTCAGACTTCGCAGCGCTCATGATAACCGTCCTCTGAAACTCGCTGAATTCCAAGAGTTGATTCCTCAGATGCTCTATGTCAGCGCAACCCCTGGAGAGAGGGAGTTGCGCCATCTGGCAGAAATTTCAGGCAAAACAGTTCACGAAGGATTGCTACATGCACCGGCCGCAGGTGGTGCCGGAGAAGCCGATGTTGACAAGAAAGTTGCAAGATATTCGATGGAAGAGATTCTCGTTGACCTGCCGGAAGTTGTTAGAATGGAGATTCGCCCTACCGGGTTGCTGGATCCTGATATCGAAGTAAGACCTACCAAGGGTCAAGTCGACGATTTACTCAGTGAAATCAACCAATGTGTTGAGAGAGGTGAGAGAGTATTAGTTACTGTGATGACAATCAAATTCGCTGAAGAAGTTGCAGAGTATTTACTCAAGATGAATGTCAAAGCGCACTATCTTCACTCTGAAATTGATACGATAGAGAGGACTGAAATTATCAAAGCGTTAAGACTAGGTCATATCGATGTAATTGTTGGAATCAACCTTCTTAGGGAAGGGCTCGATATCCCAGAGGTTTCACTTGTTGCAATTTTTGATGCGGAACGCGAGGGATTCCTAAGGAACGAGCGTTCATTGTTACAGACGATTGGTAGAGCGAGTCGAAACGAGAATGGAAAGGTGATTTTGTATGCCGATTCTGTATCTCCTTCGATGGAGGCGGCAATAGGGCAAACAACCGCTAGAAGACGCAGGCAAGAAGCATACAACGCGGCTAATGGAATCATCCCGAAGACAATTCAAAAAGCACTACCTGTAATGGGGGCAGAAGTTGAAGATTTGATGGCTGGAGCAGCTGGAAAAGGAAAGGGGGGCGGTCGAAGATTGGTCGCTCGTAAACCAGGAAAGAAAGGCCTGGATGGAATTGTCAAGAAATACGGNCTCGGNGCTGGTGCGTGGAATTCTACAGATTCTGTTCTGGATAACATAAGCCAACCAGAATGGGTTGATGCTGCATACGAGGCATTGACTGAAGATGATGTGGAAGATACTCCAATTGATGATAGTGAGCGAAGCAAATTGATTGAACGTCTCGAGAAAGAAATGAAGCAGGCAGCGGCTAGACTTGACTTCGAACGAGCTGCCGCGATTCGAGATAGAATTTATCAGATTGAGACCGCAGAGTAATACAATCTGTAAACGGAATCCTTTGGAATAGCCTTAGTTGAATTGAATACGAAAGAGCGAGCCGGAGGATTCGTGACCGCATACTCCCGCGATGACTTCTCGGCTCCTGTCGAGGATTATGACTTCGGTTCTGTCGATAGTCCACGCGATCTCATCGACCAAATGGCGCGGGCGGGAGGCTTCACTGCGACTAAACTCGCTCACGCGCGAGATATTCTTAGCGAATCAATAGCAAAAACAAATCATGATGGGGTTTTGAATTGGCTCTCATTCCCTGCTTGCCTGTGCGCTACAGGAACTCGAGGATTTTTCCTTGAGGCCGTAAAGCGAAAGTCATTCAACGTCATTATCACAACTTGTGGTACCTTGGATCATGATATCGCAAGAACTTACCAAGACTACTTTCATGGAGATTTCAATCTCGACGATATTGCTCTTGGAGAAGAGGGATTAAATCGCCTAGGTAACGTCATCGTACCAAACGAATGCTATGGAGAAATTCTCGAAAGAGTTGTACTTCCATGGCTGGATGAAATCGAAGAAGAAAGGTTAGCGGCTAATCCAGATAATCCGTGGCTAGGATTTGGATCTGTGGAACTCTGCTGGGCTATTGGAGATCGAATCGAAGACGAAACCTCTCTTCTTTACTGGATTGCAAAACATCGCATACCGATGGTTATACCTGGACTTTCGGATGGATCAATCGGGGCACAATTATTCATGCATCGGCAGAAGAATCCGAACTTCATGGTGGATTTCCTCGCTGATGAGCAAATTCTCTCCGACCTGACTTGGACTGCGGAGGAATCTCATGCATTGATGGTCGGGGGAGGAATTTCGAAGCACCACGTAATTTGGTGGAATCAATATCGAGATGGGTTAGATTCCGCAGTTGGAATTACAACCGCTCCCGAACACGATGGATCTCTATCCGGTGCTCGGCTTAAGGAAGCGATTTCTTGGGGCAAGGTAAGACCTGAGGCGCCACATGTTGTGGTAGAAGGAGATGCTAGTGTATTGCTTCCATTATTGGGCGCAGACCTATTCTCATGAATTGCTGTTCTCGGCGTTTTCCATTGACTATTCTGAGTCGCTTTGTCTTGCATAGGACGGGATATTGCTTAAGTGGTGTCTGCGTTGCGCCGTGCTTCATGTCCGTAGAGGCAATGATGCAGAACATGATTGATGAATTGACCGACGCTATGAAAGATGCTGCAAAGCACGACAAGGGCGTGAACGCAGCTGGAACACGAGTCCGCAAGACTATGCAGAGCATTAAGGCTGCAGCACAGGACGTTAGGAAGCAAGTCCAAGCAGACCGCTCCTGAACATTAGATTACGATCTATTGTTTTCATTCGCCCTGCGAATGAGCGAACAATTCCATCAACCCCACGCGCATAGCAGTTAGAGGCCTCCATCCCTCTTCTCGACCAGATGCTAGCATTGCATTATGCAATGGAACTAGATTAGGCCGAGAGATTTGCCCATCAAATTGCTGTGAGGCAGGGCTAGGGATATTTGTGAGAGATTCTACAGTATGGCTAANNTGCAGTGCGTCAGTATATCGCCTCCATAGCAATTTCATTTCCTCTAAGACCGCATCTGAACTCCAAGCCCGACGACCTGCCAAATCAATGACTCCGCTTGGGATATCCCCGTCGGTCAATGAAATCTGTACGATTGCATCTGTAGCGTCACGAATGTGTACCCAGTGACGGGCCTCGATATCTTCTGGAGGGCTGCCTTGCGAACCCCCTTTGACCCAATTTATCCAATCGGAGATAATTTCAACACCCCAACCATTTACCTGTTGAGGAACAAGGATATCATGAATTCGAAAAATTAGTTTAGCATTTGGATTAGAAATTTGGGCTGGAATAACTGCAATATCAATTTCAGACATTGGAGGAGCATTTTCCCCTATGGCGATTATCAAATCTGAATCTTCTTTATTCTGAGTAAAGGTTGCACCTGCTCGTTCTAATCGGTCGGCAAGCGCTAGATATACTGCATCTTGGTCCCCAAGAAGGCGCACCACCTTTGTCATCAAAACCGCCGGGTAGGCGTTGCCTCATGGTTGTGATGGCTAAAAAATCAAGCCGTTGTAACCGCTGCTTGCTCTTTTGCAATGAAGTGATCCAGACAATTACGAACAATTTCCACAATCATATCTATCTCTGGACTTGTTAAACCGAAATGGGGCGTAAATCGTAGAGCATTTTGACCTCCATGAATTACACCCAATCCCTGTTCTCGGCACCATTCTTCGATTCCGCCGAATCCCACTACTGGGAATCTATCCGGATCTAATTCGGCGCACAGCAATAAGCCGGTGCCTTGTACTAAGGAGATGCAATCTGGATAGTCCGCTTGCAGTTCTCTCAATTTTGAGAGGAATTCATCACCGGAGTCACGAATATTCTGACGCATTCCTGGAGTTATTCGATCCAAAACTGCAACTGCAGTCTCAAGAGCACGTGGATTGGTTGTCATAGTGTTTCCATAAATTCCTACAACATACAATTCAGCAGCACGCTCACTTAATCCTAGAACTGAGAGAGGATATTGACCAGCGTTGAGTGCCTTTGACCACGTCTCTAAATCAGGCACCTCTGCATCTTGGAAGCCATCGTAGTCGACTACAGATAGGCAACCCTGGCCTCGCAAACCTGCTTGGATGGAGTCGACTAGAAGTAGTGAGCCGTGTTCTTTAGTCAATCTTCGAGCTTCATCGTAGAACTCTCGGGTTATGCATTGACCAGGACTACCTTCTCCTTGGATTGGCTCCATAGCCATCATTTCGATAAAGAAGCCCTCTTCATCAGCGCGAGCAAAGGTTGCTTGTAAGTCAGAGATATCGTTAGGTTCGACAATGAGTACGTTATCATCTCTGAATGTTGCTAAATTAGTTCGGTATCCATCTTTACATGAGTCCGAAATCGTAGCTGGACGTTGAGTACGGCCATGGAATGCCTGTCTAAGTGCTACCAATTTGATTGGTTTACCTTCATGGCGACCGCCTTTTCCAGTCATCTCGTTAGCATTAACATCTGCAATCCTCATTCCGATGGTGACAGATTCAGAACCGCTATTGAGACACACGAATCGAGAGAATGGACAACTTCCTCTTGTGTACCCAACCTCCTTTCGCAATGCATCGGCTAATCTTTTTTGGCTAAATGAAGCAGTCATTACGTTGGCCATAACCCAGTTATTGCTCATTGCATCGATAATTTGGTCAGGGCCATGTCCAGCGCCAAGCATACCATATCCACCGTTGTCATGAATAACTCTACCATGTGATGTGATTATCCAAGGTCCTCTAGCAGCGATTGGAATGTAGGGATTTACGGTCTCTGGTTTGTAGAAGTTGACATAATCCTCCTGAAGTTTAGTGATGAGATCTGATTCATCTAACATCATCGTTGCTACTCCAACTTCGTGCCTCAAAGCAGAATGGTTCTCATGAGCTTCAGATATTGCCCTTACCAAATCTGAATCTTTGTTTACGAATTGTTGTATCACTGAATCATCCAAACCAACCGTTCGGACATTTCCGGAATTTGCTCGTATGTCGGCAAGTAGGTCGTACGCCCCAGCCATCAATATCCCAACGAGGGCCGCCTCATCAATATTCTCAATGAATTCTTCATTAAAATTCAGAATCTAAAGATTCTGGATGATATTGGAATCGGTACGATTTCTGCTGATCTTTGATTCAAGAATTGTTCAATTTTGAAGTTCTGATAATCATACAAAAAATCAAACTGACTTTAATTTTTCAATTGAAATTTTAATTTTAGAGTGAAATTTTTAATTGGATTATCAGTCTTAGTTAACAGATAGTATAAGTGCTAATCCGCAGAAGGCAACCTAGGGACAAGCACGGGGGATGCACTAGCCCAACGCAAAATTGAGGGAAAAAAATGAGAGGCTTCGGTTACTGCGGGAAGAGCGTGAACAATATCTCCTAAAGACGAGGTTTTAACGATCAAAACTTTCATTTCTTATGCCAGAGAAAATTCTTTGAGAGTGCAGTCAACAGCTGACTCATAAGAGACCGTTTAACCTCTGTATGACTTCTTCAGGAGAGATTTCGAACAAGGATTTATCATAACCATCAGCTCTATCGCCAACTCTCTTTTTACTAAAACCATTAAATTTTTTTATTAATATTGCAGAATCGCTAAGTGGAGGAGTATAAGTTGGACTAGTAGGACCATACAGCGCTAACAGTGGTGCTCCTACAGCAGCGGCTATATGCATGAGCCCCGAATCATTTGTTAACACTAATTTTGAGATAGACAATATATCTAGAGCATCTAGAATGGACGTCTTTCCTGTCAAATCGAAGAGATTTGTTTGCTTCTCACAAAGTGTTTTTTTTATTTCCGCCGCTACTTCCGAATCTTTGTCAGAACCGAGAATTACTGTGTTCCAACCTAACTTAAGGAAATGATCAACCACAACAGAAAAATGGTAGGTAGGCCAACGCTTTGCGACTCCAAATTCTGCACCTGGACAGAAAGTGATGGTCTCTCGACAAAAATCTATTTGATTTTTTTTAATTAG
>FUFK010042432.1_pt1 | contig 69522 bp, 103 predicted proteins | sample 1021851 | NCBI WGS metagenome assembly FUFK01 (sample SAMEA51879418, study PRJEB19060) | metagenome | reverse complement strand
TTTAAACCTGCAAAACATTTAAACGCTTGACTCTCATCAAGGTCAGAAAAAACATAATCTTGCACGGAACATGGTAGTTTTTGCACTGCGCCGTTGTAGTAGTAAAAACCTTTTTTCGACATAAAGAATACGCCTTTTGGTGAATTTACTGCGGCCTTTGGCCCTAACAATCCTGCTCCTTCGTTAATTAAATTAACAGCAAATGTTAAAGGTGGTCCTATAAAATTCATAGAGTATAAAGATGTATCTGTCCAAATAAGCACCTCTTGTCTTGCTTTTATACCACCGACTATAGAAGATCCAGAAGATAGTCGTAAAGAACCAGCTGTATTAGTAGTTAAAGGCTCAAACTGTAGTTCATTTTCTTGGTCGCTGAAAGCTATTAACATGGGATCTAAAACACCTGTTCTTGAGCTACCACTTATAGGATCTGCTCCTAATACTATCAAATGCCTATCTGTTTCCGATGTAATTACTTGTAAGGCTTTAGTAGGCACTAAGTTTGCACCACTTACACTTGATAACTCTACAGCTCTTGTCGAGAGGCCATCATTCTCAACCCAACGANATATTCCGCCAGCTCTAGGATTTATAATTAAATTTTCGCCNTAGTTATCGTGTGTCCACAACCTTAGTTGATTTGTGTCTGATAAAGCTGTTGATGATCCCCATGCTCCAGCACCCCAAGTACCAACACCCCAACCAGTTGATTCAACATAATTATNTAAGCCGGAGTTTACTTGATAAGCCGCATCTGTAGCAGAACCGCCATTGCCAGAGTCACTTGAGTTTGCCGTTACTGTTGTACCCGAAGTGTCTTTTGCAGTAATTTCATAAGTGTTTGTACCTGTAACCAAATTTATTTGGTACTCTTGATTGATTACAGCAGCAGTAACATTGCCTCCCAAAGAAACAGCGCTTGAAAAAGTTACAAAATCACCATTGACAGCTCCATGACTAGCATCTGTTACAGTAAGTGTTGATGATCCGTTTGTGGCTGCAAAAGTTGCAGCATTAGTGGTGTTCTTTCTTATTGGCGTTACATCGTTATAAGTGCCGCCCTCTTCAATGTAGTATTTATTGGTAGTGCCTATACCTAAATAACGAGCTCCACCTAATGAAATCCAAGAATGTAAAGCACGAGCAGAACCAATTATTGAGCTAGGCGAAAACTTTTCCCAGCCACCAATCTTCTCTACTCTACCTTTTCTAAAACGAATTTTATCGCCGTCAACCCATCCACCTTCGTTTGAGTAATCGGTTTCTTCTTTATTTATTCCAGGCTTAAAGTTTAATTTGGTCAGCGGCATATTTAGAGTCTAACATATCTGCTGTGATCTTACGCCAATCTGATAATAGCTCCTGTAGCAGTTGCGCTAGGAAAAACTATTGTAAAATCGCCAGCGGTTGATGTTTTGTCGCCTCCAAAATCAATCGCACATACAGCTTTGTTAGAGTTAGTTGTGTTATAAATTAAACATCCTCTAGCTGTAATAGTAGCCGTACCAAAGGTTAAATCTGCAAAGTCAACGATAGCTGTTGTGCCAGAAGTTGTTGGCGTAACATTTGTTAAAGCACTACCGCCAGATGAGTAGTTTGTACCACTCGCTTGTCCTGTAGTAACAAACGCTGTTGTGCCAGCTCCTAAAGTAGCAGAACTTGTGTATAGAGCTAATTTGAAAGAGTCAGCTCCATTAGTAAAGTTATGCCCTTCAACAAGTAGCTCTTGTTTAAAACTTGTGCATATTGCCGATGTAATTGCCATTATAGCTCCTTTAATATTTTAGCCATGTCTTCATGGCCTTGTTCTCTTAATAAATTTGAGTAAGTCGTGTTCTGGGACTTAATCGCATTTTTTATAGTATATAAGATTACAGTATAAACTTGGTTTTGAAAAGCCAAAGCCTGTTGTTTGACATGTGCTGGAGCGTTGTCTGAAATGTCGCAAATTTTCTTTGTAGCTTGTGCTGCCCAAAATTCAGCGTCATGTCCTTTATTTTTTGTTGAATGAACCTCTACTTTACCTATTACAAAATCACTTTCTACACTCATGCTTACCCCTTGTATGGTTCTGGTGGCACTACATCCTCATTAATTTTTAGACCATATTCTTCTAGTTGCGTATTAATTTCATCATAAGGTCCAATGATAAATCTGCCTTCATGCGGCACAGCTACTAATGGTTTGTCCAATCTATGAAAACCATAAAGTTTTTCTGTGGCTGGCACATTAGAATCTAATACTGTCGATCTGCCACTAATACCAACCAATATATCAGCGCTCATACATTTGCTAATCCAAAACTCTACACATGCTCTGCCTGCTTCTGCAAAGTGCATATTCTCTTTATAAGAAAAATCAATGCCAAATAAGTCTATACGACCAACCTTATTGTATAAAGCATAAGCAATAGCAAAAGCTACAGTCGTGTTCATATAAGCACATTTAGTTTCATTACATACATCTTCTACTGGATAGCGTACTGCGTTTTTTATACGCGGATCTAACTCACAAGTATAGATAGGCACATCCGAAGTAGCCATAAGTTTTTTCATTGCATTGGTTTGTTTGCCAGCATCGTTGCTGTCAAAAAATCTACTTGCTGGATCTANTGCAAATATTCTNTCTGCTGGATAAACCAANCCTGCTGAGTTNATACACCAAACTTCGTCCCATTCCCTACTGTTTTCTAAACCAATCGCAAAATCAACTTGTGACACACCCAAGCCTATTATTGCAACTGTCTTACCTTCTAAATGCTCTATGCGACTCATTAGCTCACATTGGAGCGTACTGAGTCATATCGATATTCGTCGCGTGTGCCACGACCTTCTGAGATATTTTTCATTCTAGCTACCGCCTCCTTAAATCGTGCCTCTAACTGAGTAACGACGTCTGTAGGTTCTTTAAGGAAGATAGCTCCTTCTACTAAAGATCCNTACAGCAAAGCGTCNGGATAATCTGTAGATAAAAAAGTTGTACCGCTGTCACTACCATTGGTAAGAGATACTGGTTTGTGTAAATAATGAAGCTCCACTGTGTAATCCGCATCTGGGATAGGTGAAACCTCAAAAGCTGTGTCATCAAACAAAGAATAATATTTTGGAGTCGCTCTTGTCGTACCAGAAGAATACTCTTTAATAAATGATGGGTGTTTAAAATCTAAGTAATCGTATGTGTCTGAGCTAATAATAGCCAAACTCATAGGTGAATAAAAATCTGTTGGTGTAGCTAGAAACCTATTGCCAGTGGTTACTGTGCCCTGAACATTTTTACGTTGCTCTGGTAATTGCACAAAAGAAAAAATACGATCTTCTGCCTCTTTTATAAAGGTAGGCAGCTGTGTAGTAAAGGTTGACTCAGATACTTCTAAGTAATCTTGTATTGCTGTTTTTAATGTGCCTAGTGTAAAACTCATGTTGTTATTGTAACCTCACCTACCCCAGCTGTAATAGAAAAAGTATCTAATACAGAGCCTAATTTACCATCGCCCACATTGGTATAAACCAAAAATTTTGCATTGTCGTCACTGGTGTCTGGTCTAGGATCTTTTACAGCTTGCGGATCTTGGGTAGATGGTTTTGGCATAAGCTGTGGATGTTTAGGATCCCACTGATCTGGACCTACCAATAAACCATCCCAAGTTTTACGCATGTCTTTTAATTTATAGCGAAACCCTGTTATATCACAGATGCCGTAAGAAAATTTACCGGATGCAAAAGCCATTATGCGTTGTTATAACTCCTTAAACTTGGTGAAACTCTAAAAGATGCACGATCTTCGTCTTGTGCTAAAGCTCTTGCAAACTCTTCTTCGTACAATGCTTTTAACATTTGTGTTCTTTCTGGTGCTCTTTTTAATGATAAGTAATATGCAAGGCCAGCTGCCAAACAAGGATAAAACCTAAATGGTAGGTCAAGCGTGTTCGCTCCTGCGTCTGCGTCGTCCATTCTTGTTAGGACGTTCATGTGTATTGTGTAGGTGCTTGACTTGTCTGGCGCTGGCCAAACCGAAATAGTCGGTGTTAATTGTTTATTAATAAAAAATTGGTTGGGTTTGCCTGTCGTAGATTTTGTTGTGATATGTGCGTACTCAGCTCTACTAAGCCTGGTCATAGGTATATCAGTAACATCCTGTCCAACAGTTTCTCTTATAAACACGTCTAACACATCAATAGGTGCTGTGGCATTGGTGCTGTCTATATTGTAGGTTTTAGTATCTTTAACCATGTCTACTGTCTTTTCTTTAATAGACCATTGGTTCAAGCCTCTGTTTGCCCACTCTGCAAGCATTAAGTTAAGACTTCTTGTAGAGCTTTTAAGATCGTAACCAGTGCGTAGCTCTATGCCACAACGCTCAAAAGCCTCTTCAACGTAATCAGCTACGTCTAGCTCAAAATCTTTACTTCCAGATGTTGCCATAACTATTCCTCATCTATATCTTCTTGTGGAGCGTACAAATTGTCAAATGTAATNGNCGGATCTGTATAGCTCTCGTGCTGCTCTGCTGAGTGAACCCATTGCGAAGGTGCAAAATCTGGAGCACCTTCACCTGTTCGCCACAGCGCTGGATTCGTTGCTCTTACTCGGTTATTTGGTAATGCAACAAAATTGCCAGTATAAGGACCAGCGTCCGTCAAGTATAGCACATGAGATTGTTTGTGTTGTGCTGGATCATCTGCAATAGAATGTTCGGTGTAATCTACTGTAAACATGTATTTACCCAGGTAAAACTCGCCATCAATTTTACAGTACCAGGGACTTGAGCTAACACGATCTAAAACCACAACGCTATGATTATGGCTCAAACAGTCCCATGGTTGAGCCAAATGATCTGGCATTGGTTGTGGCCAGTCTTGCAACGGCACGTCTGCTACTAGAGCTTGTATTGGCATACGCGCCCACATAGCGCCACCATGAACATTTTGATCTGGATAATCTTCAAAGTCGGTTTCACAACCAGTAAAAACCACTTGAAATGACAAAGATCTATCTGGAATAGTATTGACGGCAAAAGCTAAAGCATGCAAATACTCACCATGATAGTTTTGGTGATTTGCGGTAAATTCTTTTCTAACCCAGCATTTAAACTGCGGTATGTTTGATATTAAATACGCCACTTAATTTAATATACAAGGTATTAAACCTTTCCGCCTTTTGCTCGATATTTTGTACCTTTCATAGCGCCACCACCTGCTTTGTATTTTGTACCTTTCATAGCACCGCCTTTAGCCATGCCTTTTGCACCTTTCAAAACATTAGCTTGACCTTGTGCTCTAGTACCGACACCTTCAAGTGCCGCTACAACTGATTTAGGCATTTTACCCATGCCTGGATTAGCTTTCATTTCTGATTTTGCTGCTCCACCCATAGACATATATTTTGTGCCTTTCATAGCACCGCCTTTTGCCATATATTTAGATTTTTTCATAATTTAGCTCCTGCCATACAAACCCATATTAGGTTTTGATTTTATCATACCACCTTTTGCAGCAAAAGTTTTGACGTTGGTTGGTTTGCCGCCAACACCCTGTTTTTTAGATCGTTTTCTTCTTACCGCTGATTTAATTTGTTTTTTGCTCATACTAGCAGCTTTTGCAGCTGGCACGCATTTTGGGTATTTTCTTTTGGCATCTGCTTTTTGTTTTGATCTGCCACACTTTTTGAAGCCACCACCTTTTTTTGGTGCTCCGATGTCTACCCAGTTTTGCTTAAACCACTCAGTAAGTCCGCCTTTACTTTTTGCCATGAGCTTTCCTAATTTGTTCTTTACCTTTTTTGAATATATTAGCTATACTTGTTTTTCCCATAACTTTAGCTCTTTGCTCGCCAACAGTTAATATTTGTATTTTTCTAGCAAAAGGTTTTGAGATTCTTTTTACTTTATTTACTGTAGCAGTAGCATCTTTCATGGTTTTAAACTTGATACTAACTGTGTCTTTTGGGTTTTCATCCGTGTAAAGCCTTCTGCCGGATCCTTTAGGTTTTTTACCTGTACCTACCCTTGGATCTTTTTTCTTTTTCATTAAGCGCTCGGCACTCTTGTTTTCTTACGTTTGCTTTGCATCATAGCGCCACAACCTCTGCCCTGGACCATTTTCACAGCACCACCAGCTTGCATGAAACCCATTTTGTTTCTAACTTTTTTAGGTAATTTTGGTAAGCCTTTGTTTTCAGCCGGTATTGGTTTTAAACTCATTTCACCGCCAGCAGCTTTTTTCTTTGCACCTTTATATTTACCACCCATTTTTTTGTATTCTGAAACCATGTAAGCATTTGCATAAGCCGACGGATAGACGTCAAACTTTGCCTTTGCTTTAGCTTTAGCTCTTGCATAAATAGATGGATTAGCTACGTTTGCTGGTGTTTTGGATTTAGCACCACCACCTTTTTTCATCTTAATTGATTCAAGCGTTTTAGCTTGACTTGCATGAGTTTTACTAGCCTTTTTCAAACCCTTAATAACTTTGTTTAATTTCTTTTTTGCCATATTACCATTTCACCTTGTCGGCCCAATATGCTGCCGACATTTTTCCTTTTTTAATATTTTTACGATGTCTAGCCTTAAATGATTTTCTTTTCATTTTTGTTTTGCGGGACTCGCCTGCTTTTGGTTTGCCAGCTGTTTTAGCTCCTTGCTGTCCAAACCTAATTGTTTTTATTTTGTCACCTTGTTTAGCAACTACAACATGCGACTTGGTCGGATGATTTGGAGTTCTTTTTGGTTTATTAAAACCGCTAACTCCAGCTCTTGCTAATCTCGGATCTTTTTTTCTCTTCACTGCCATATTAAAAAAAGGCGGCCGTAAGACCGCCCTATTATTTATGAGTAGTTCTTAGTTAAAACCAAGATAATCGAATAAGCATCGCCGTTACTGTGTGCAACAGTAGTGAAGTCTATATCACCCGTCACCCCGGATCCTGCATTGTTTGGAATACCAGTAAATAAATCATAGTATTCGTCACCTGTGCTATCCGCAGGTAATGGTATCGCTAATACATTGGTACTAGCGTCAAACTCTATGTCAACGCCCATGCCTCTACAGGCCCAATATATTCTTGATATAGATACAGAACTGCAAGATCTTCCTCTGCTGTCTTTGCTTAAAGCAGAAACATCAACTTTTTTTACGGAAGCCTCGCCGGTGCCATCGCTTTCGTTGGTGAATTTCAGTATTGCTGTTTTTTCACCATCCTGGATAGTCTGACTTGTTACTGTATCAGCCATTATCTACTCCTTACAGCTCAGTTACAGCTGTACGTTCTTTATGAGCACCAATGTAATCTACGCTCAAGGTTTTTGCAGCAGCAGCGCCATTTTGAATACCGAAAGAAACTGTTAGTTCTTCGTTATCTGGAGCATTTGTGCTAACCACTGTGCCAGCTAATACATTGTTTTGATACACATGAAACTTTTGATCTTTAGGATCATAAACAAAACCTAAAGTCATAAAAGTATCATCTGCCAATGAGTTAGGCAAAGTCAATGTAGATTGTGTGCTATCTTTTTCTACGATAAAGCTAATAGTTGCAGCTCCATCTGATTTTAAAAAGAAGATACCATCTGTTACATCTAATGGTGTAGTATCAGTAAGCTGTAAACCAGCAACAATATCAGATTGTGTTGCATCGTTAGTTTTAAATCTAACGTGAAACGCTAACTGTTTGCCGCTTTCATATTTAAAGCCTTCTTTAACCAACTGAAAAAAGTCATGGTCGTTATCGCCAGCAGCATTTGTTACTAACAAAATACCACCATCGCCATCGGTCAAAGCCTCTGTCGCGGATCCTGTGCCATCCTCAGTTGTTGTGATTGTCCAATCGGACGCTAAATAAGTATCAAAATCATTAAAGTATGAATGATACTTGTGTGGTGCGGGAGCTTTTAATTTACCTAATGTTCCGTCGGAAGAAACATTGGTAACACCCGAAGTAAAATGCGTAGTCATAATCAGCCTCCTATAAATTAGCCATTGCGGACACCATGCCCGCAACAATTAGTTCTACATCTTAGATAATACTACTGAGCGAGTATCTCTGCAACAGGAGGTTGCTTATATGATTTTAGTTGATTTATGGTATCGTCTGCGGTTCTATGCAAAACACCGATACCACCAGCCTGTGTCCAGGCTTTGATATTTGATTTTCTGTCATCTATTAGAACATGACTAGGCCTTGCAAAAGCAGCTTTATCTTCGCCCTTTATGGTTGCTGTGATAATTACTTTTGGATCTACATGTTTTCTTATCCAATAGATTTTGTCGTTAGTCACTACTGTTCTGTTTAAAGAACCAGAAGCCGTAAGTATTTCCCAATCAATGCCAGACTCTTTGATATAGTTTATGAGTTTAAGCATGCCTGGCATAATTGGTAGATCTCTAAATAAACCTCTGTTACTGAGCTCTATTTTTCTTGAGTCATAGGTTTGCTCGCTGACCAAGGGACCATTTAAGTATTTAGGTCCCTCCACTCCTCTCACGAAATCAGCGAGCACTCCGTCCATATCAACAAATATTTTAGTTATCTGTGTCATTACGCTACTTTGCTATTGTTATAAGACCAACTAACATTTGCGTTTGTAGCCATCTTTTTTGCAACCCAATCTTTAAGATAAACGTGCAACCAGTAAGCATCGGTTTCATACCAGTTATCAACCTCACATGATTGATAATTCCAACAAAGCAGCATGTTATAAATATCGCTACTGCCTAAATCAGCTTTACCAGGAGTTAAAAAGCTATCTAAACATTTATTCACGAAATCAGCATAATCTTTAGGATTGTCGCCATATCTTGCGATCAAGCTATCAATATTAGCTTGAGCTAAAAGTTTGACTATGTTTTTAGGATCACAGTCAATTTGTTCTTTAGTGAAACAATTATATGCGTATCTAAACTCTTTCTTTTTAGCATACTTAACTATTTCGCTAATATGTTCTGGTGTTACTAAAAATGCACTCATTACGCCACCCCCTTTTTTATTTTTTTATTAACCTCATCAAACCAATCAAATGTTTTTATAACCTCAGCTAACAAACCTTTATTCTGTGAATACTTGCCCAAATAAGCTACAGCTTTTAGTTCATTTGGTTTGTTTTTGATTTTTACCTTGACCTTATCCATTACGCTACTCCTTTTTCTGTAGGCCACATGCTTTGATTGATTAGCATATCAATCTCGGCATTGTCTAAACCTTGTTCATTATTCCAAGCATCGATTGTTGCTTGATCCCAGTTCACATACTCACCAGTTTTAAAATTAGCGAGCGGAACATAGCCTCTCATATAATCAACCACTCCGACAGTGCCCTCTAAGCCATACTTAGTGCCGTCGAATATAGCGACTCTTTTACCTTCTGCTTTTTTGGTAGCAGCAAAACCATCTAAATTATTAATATCCATATTTCCTCCTCAATTTGGATAAGCCATTAATGTGCCAGCGTCATAAGGATATGCCTCCCAGCCAGCTTTTGTTAATACTTTTTCAACCTCTGGGTTTACCTCATAACCATACTCTTCGTAACAGTCATACAAAGGTAAATCACCAACATCGTTACCTCTGAACCAAATACCTGGTTCGTCGGTATCATCCCACTCTTTCAAAGGTGTAGCTCTTACACCTGGAAAAAGATCATTTAGTTTTGCAATTAATGCAGCTTCTTTCATAATGCCTCCGTTTTTGTTGTTAATTACATTTCCCACATAATTAATATACTAAATATTGCAACTTTGTGCAACTATTTATACATATTATTTTAATTAATTTAAGGCAAAAAAAAGGGCCAATTAAGGCCCTTTAAATTGTAATACTGAGTAATAAAGTGTATTACGACTTCAAATTATGCACCTTGAGATCCATAGATACCTCTCCAGTCGGAGAAGCCAAATGAATATCTTTCTCTTGCTTTATATCTAATGTTGCCTGTAGAGAAGTCTGGTTCCATAGATGTTTCCATTGGAGATCTTTGGAACATTTTTAGACCTTCGCCCATAGCGTTTACAGATGTCATTATAAAGAAAGCATCTGGATCAGATAGATAATGGTTTACAACGTAACCACCAGGTAAAACACCTGTGTTTTTTATTGCGTTGATGTCATTATCAGCTGTGCCAGATCTTTGGTTTGACTGTAATATTCTGTCAGCAACAAACACTAATTGTGGTGGAACCACAAGTTTGTCAGCTTGCACAGAAATAGTTAAACCTCTGTCATCTGTAAATGTAGATATATCAATTAATGCGTCTTCTAATGAAGCCTCATTTAAGTCAGCCATAGTAGTAGCTCTGTTAGCAGCTGTACCTCCACCTGCAAGTGGGTGTGAGCTGTTAATAAGTGATACTCCATCGCCTCCTGTGAAGCTAGATGAGAAAGCATTGTTTAAAACATCGGCACCTTTGACTTCCTTGGTGTTAGCCATAGATTTTGCTAATGCTTTAACATATCGTTTACCCAGACTGTCATAAAGATTATCTTCAACTGCTTCTTCTGTAAGAGCGAAAGCTAACGCCACTGTATCGTGGGTATATCTTGCGCTGTAACTTTCAGATGCGCTGTCAAAAATAACTCCTTGACCTTCTGATTTTACTGGTGCGGAACCAAAGCCGGTAACTAACACCTCTTCTTCAAATGCTCTATTTGAATCCTCTATGACAAAAATATCTTCATACTCTCTGTCATATTGGTCATAGGACATACCGAAAAGTGCGTTTAGACCAGGCTCTAGCTCTTTCGCTAATTGTGCTCTTGAAATAGCCATATTAATTTACCTCGCTTATGCTAAACCAGCACCTTTTTGTCCCATGATGTGGTTTTGAATCACACAAAGAACATTGGTGTTTGACGATGCAACATCGTCGTTATCGGGATCCTGGGAGATGTCAATACATTTGAGCGGTAACGTAGCTGTTGTTGCACCAGTTGTTACATCTAGCTCAAGATTGGATCTTCCAGACTTAGTATCGCCTACAGGTGAGCCATCAACAATGTCAAAGTTACCAAACAGGTCTGCTACCGGGAAGGTATCATCTGCTTGCACTTCAAACACAATATTTGGATCATCTATGACGCTTGCAATAATATCCGAAGCAGAAATACTGCCAGGATAATAGTTGTTAAAGACTTGCTCGCCCGTGGTTGGATCGGTGTAAGAAACACCATTAAACACTCCGACAATAGGAACAGTTCCAGTTGCGGTGTGTCTGCCAATTACGCCAGCTGTCAGTTGAGTTACAAGATCGCCTTGAAATATTGGAGTTGTAGCTCCACTTGCGATTCTGTATCTTGACTGACCACCAGAATAAGGTGCTCCGCCCATCTCACGAACAGGTCTTAAACCAAATGCGGCATCTTTATTTGCCATAAGATTTTCTCCTAATCGTTAATTACTTTTTTCCAAAAGTAACATTAGACTTTCTATCGGAGTCATACTTTACATATCTGCTATCTTTTCTGGACTCATTAAACATATTATTGTCCAACGCTTCCTTCTTCATTCTAGCTTGATCCTCGTAATAAGCATTACGCTCCTCACGAGTTTCTGTAGGTATTTTCGCCAATAGTAAGCCTTCGCTATATACTAAGCCAGCGTGTCTTCCTGTATCAGCAGTTGGGTAAGAATATTCAGCAGGTAAGTCAGTCCCTCTTACGAGTTCCCAACCCTCTCTGATTCTTCTTGCCACATTTGCTTTATCCTCTTGGCCCAACATGGATTCTCTTATCCAACGATATTCGTACCCTTCTGGTGCCGGAGGAGTTTCAAGTTTTCTTACTGGCCTCCATGGTTGTCTTCGAGTATTTTTAGCGTGATTCTCGGACTCACGAGATTTTCTGGATTGTACACTTTCATTATTAGCTTCTGTCATTTTGCCTCCCTGTTAGCTATTTTTTGTTTTTCTTTAGCAACGGATTTTAACCATACGTCATCTGCCATGCCATGCGGTTTAATCCCACGGAGCGTTTCGACTTCACTTTTTGTGAAAGATACGCCGTTCTTTTTGCCTTGTGTTTTTTGCCGACTTCCTACGGAAGCAGAGGCGACTCTTTGCACAGCGGGTCCGCCCTCACTTTGTCCAGCATTATCGGATTGTAAACCCGGATAAACTTTATAAACTCTTGAATTTAACTCATTATAATACTCTTCTGAGTCTGGTTCATAGCCTTCTTGAACCAAATTTACATGAGTAAAATACGCATATTGTGTTGGTTCAGCATCTTGACCATACCATTGATTTTGTTTTTGCCAACTCAAAGCCTGCTCTGTTGGCTTTGGTTCTGGTTGTACTTGTTGCGGTTGTTGTTGTTGATAAGGAACATATTGCGATTGTTGTGCTGTTTGTTCCTGTTTTTGTTTTGCAACTCTAATTTTTTCTCTCTGTATAGAAACCTCAGATTTTAAGCTGTCAGCTTTTGACATAAGATCTGCGTCGCCAGCAGAGTGAGCTCTTTTGTAAAGATCATTTGCTTCTCTTTCTTTAGCCTCAACTGCCTCTTCTTCTTTTTGCAATATAGTTTGTTGTGCTTGGATTGCATGTTGATAGTAATTTTGAACCTCTGCTTCCCTTTGTTGCAAGGCAGCTTCTAATTTTGCAGCTCTTTCCTCTGTTGCACGATTACGGGCGTTTAGTTTATTAATACGTTTAGAAACACTTTTAGTGTAATTTTCTAACTCGTCTTCACTTGAAGCATCGGACGACGCTTCGGTTTCAGTCACTTCTACCTCAATTTCATCAACCTCTGGTTGCTGAACTTCTTTTACTTCGTTTTCTGTTGTCATAAGCTCACTATGTCATCTGGATTGAGAATGGTGGCTATTACTTCATCATCATTGATGATTCTAACCTCCGCACCATCTTCAAGTTTAAATCTTGAACCGGAGTAACGTCCAATTAAAACCCACTGTTTTTCTTCACACCAAGGTTTATCTCCAAATCTAGCTTTATCGTTATAGCATTGTGGTCCTTGTTTGACAACATAAGCTACTATACTTGCTAGAGCCTCACGATCTTTTGTTTCTTTTGTAAGTATAATACCGCCTTCTGTTTTTGCCTTACCAGCGTAGGGCAGCACTAACATTCTCCAACCTGTTGGTTGTGGCATCCGTTCTAATATTGAAGCATCTAACTTTTCTGGATTTAAAACCACTTCATCGGGATCTACATAGGCCTCTGCCACTTTTTTTGCCATTATGTTGTTTTCTACTGCTTCTGAACTCATATATCTTTTCCTAGATCACTTATCTCGTTTGCAATATAGTATAAAGCAGAAAGCTCTCCTTGCAAATATTTATAATGTTCTATATCTTTTAGTCCACCAGACATTAAAGTTTCTTGTATTTGTTTTTCTCTGCTTTCAATCAATCTCTTGATTTTAGCCATTAAATCTATTTCGTCCATTTACGATTTTTTCTTTGGTCTGCCTCTTTTAGCTGGAGCTTTTTTTGTTGTTTTTTTAGAAACTGTTTTCTTTTTGGCTGGCGCTTTTTTAACAACTGGCTTTTCTTCTACAACAACTTCCTTTTCTACAGGTAAGCCTTGTTCAATTTGTGCCATTTTGTTAGCTATTCTTTTAAGATTTGCCTGGTGCTTTTTTTCTTCTGCTTCTTGGGCAGCTTTTAAGTCCTCGGCTTCTTTGATTCTTTCAGCTTTTTTTTCAGCTTTAAGTTTCTTAATTGCTTCTAATTTATATGATGTTGTCATAGTAAGCCTCTTATTTTATTTTCTAATTCAATTAATTTCAAATCAGCATTTTGTTTCAATCTATCGATTGCTACTTCGAGTTTATCATCTGCAATGTCTTTTTGCACACCCATACGCTCTTGTTGTAATTGAGCATCAAGCATTTTTTCTTGTGCTCTTTGCTGTTGTTTTGCCTCAAATTGTTGAGATTCCATATCTAATTCTTTGTCTTTTAGATCTAATTCTTGTTTTCTAATGTCTACTAAAGGATCTTCACTATTGCTCATTCCTATTGATTGTAAAAACTCGCTAGCTAATTGAGCCATGATTGCAGAGCTAAATTGTTCCATAACCATTTGCATTTGTTGCATAATCATTTGTGCTTCTTCTGGTGATACTTGTTGTATTTGTGCTTGTATCTGAGCCATTTGTTGTTTTGTTTCCTCTGGCATTTGTTCCTCTGCCATTTGAGTAGCTAAGAATTGTAAATGTTGCATGCAATGACTAATAATCAAGGCTTGCACCTGTGGACTTTCTTTAACAATAGTTGTTAAAAATAAACTTTTGTGTGCCTCTAAATGCGCTTGGTGATTCTGTTCTGGAAAAGCCTGGGCAGGTTGTCCCATCAAAAGTCCAGAGTTTTCAGAACCAGCATCTACTGGTCGTGGTGTCATGTCTGGTGGTGGTTGTAATAATGACTCAACATTATCCACACCCAAAGCAGCATACATTCTGCGATATGCTTCATAAATACCAAGCGGTCCGTGTATTTCTGGATTAGATTGCACCATTTGTAAAAGCTCTTGTGCTAATGTAACTCTTTGACTTTGTGAAAAAATGTTGGGATCAGATATAGGAATAATATCTACTCTGTCATCAAAATCTTGTTGTTTTATTTCACTTGGTCCTGTGCCTACTTGAAAAGTGTAAACAGGCGGTAAGAACTCAGCAAAAACCTTAGACATTAAACCAAATTCAATTTTTTGTGAATGATGCAACCTTTTGTGGATTGCACTCATAACTTTTGTGCCACGTTCTAATAAAGCAACAGTAGTACCTACTGGCATGGCTTGGTTCATGTCACCAACATTCATGTCAGCTATAGCGGCGAATCGTTTACCAGAGTCAACTAAAATACCAAGTAGTTGCATCAAGACAGCACTAGGTTCTTTAATAGGTAATGGGATTAAGTTTTCTCGTAGAGATCCGCCTGTAGTATCTATATCTCTAAACTCTCCTGGTTGTAGTGGATCATCCTCATCTCGGATTCTCATACCTCTAGCTTTAAAACCAGCTGGTAAGTTTGCTAGTGTGCCTGCATCGATGAGTTGTCTTAGTATTGAGGTCGATGCTTTTGACAGACCGCCAATCATGTGCGACAGTCCTAAACCATAAAAACCAAGACCAGGCATAAATTTATATTGCACAAAATAATTTATTTTATTTTTGAGTAGATCATTAGGTAAATAATTTCTGCGAATAGATAATACTTTTTCTGAGTCCTCTTCAATGGTGACTATGTAAGGTAGTTTAAGTCCAGTAGGATTACCTTGCTCGTCTACATCCTCAAAACCCTCTATATCCAAAACAGTATGCACTTCGTAAACTGTTCTATTTCTATTTTCTTTATACGATGGTGAAACGCCTTGTATTTCATCTATGGCCTCTGCTATATCAGAGAGATCATCTGAATAACTCTCAGAACCTATGTCTACATTTGCGTAGAATCCAGACAGTTGTTGTTTTTTAATCTCATTAGCTGACATGCTAATAGCATGAGTAATTCTTTCGGCTGAACTTATGTCTGGTGCTTCATAAGGCACAATAAGATCCTCTGGCGGTATAAACTTAGAAACTGCTCTATTTAGAACAAAATCAAAATAAACTTTTTTAAATGTAGATCCTGCTAATGGCAAATAAAACAACATTTGATCTAACTCTGGATCGTACTCTTCCATTACATTCATAATGTAATAGTTCATAAACTCTTGGACTCTTTCTGCTTGATTTTCTGTTTCTACTGTACGAGCTCCAACTATTTCGGTTTTTACAGGCCCTTTTGCTGGCAACATTTCTTTGTAAGCCTGCGCTTGGAATTGAGTAGCGGCCTCTGCCAAAATAGGATGGACCACGCCAGAACTACCTTCAAATGGTTGCGATCTTGAGTCATCAAACTTCATACCTAAATATTTCAGTCCATCGGTATAGGTTTTTTCCCATTCAGATCTAGATTGTTTGTCGCTTTTAATTGAGCTGAGTAAATCGTTAGAAATGTTTTGTAGTATGTCTTCGCCTAAGAAATCTACTAGATTAGAATTAAAATCCATTTCTTGCGGTTGTGCGCCTTGTATTTCTTCATCAATAAACAAATTTTCATTTTCTACAAGTATTTCAGCAGCTTCTCTTATTTGGTCTTCTCTTGTGGTATCAAGAGGTATTTCAACAGCAGAGCCTTGAACTCTTACATCTGGATTATCTTCTGTGCCTAATTGTTTGTCTATCGCCATAATTACCTAGTGTATCACTCTTGCTTCATCTTTTTCCATTCCAACTATATCTGTTAGTTCGCCCTCTACAGTTAAACCATTCAGTTCTGCAATAGCCTCTGCTATCTCGATGGTTTCTGCATGTATGTTAGGTCCGCCATATTCTTTGCCGTCCCAAACAAACCTAGTTAAATAAATTTTCAATAATAAACTGTCCTGTTCTTTTTTAATAATCGCACCTCATCTTGGTAATCTTCATGTAAAGATACAAAACCACCTTGTCGGAAACGCATCAAGGCCATTGTAGCACTATCGCAATAGTCATCATAATCTCCAAATGGGAATGACGCCATTTCTTCTATTACTTCTTCGGCAAAATCATGCTCTGGTGCCCATACCATACCAGACTCAAACATGGGTGCGACACTATTCATTCTTGCTATTTTGTCTTGGCCTCTACTTGGTGAGTAAGCAGTAACAGGTATTCCCATTCTTCTTAGCTCATGCGTAAGCGGTGTACCAGACGCTTTTGCTTCAATAAGAACACAATCTGGTTCCCAATATCTGTATTCCTCTAAAGCCATGCGTTTCAACTCTGGGAAGTCACAACGCACTCTTTTTGCATCAAGTAATATAATTTCGTCTGCGTCTTCTTCTCTATTAAATATCGCCCAGGTTGTTATAGCAGAATAATCTGCTGTTTCTTTTTTTGAGAACGCAGTATCGTAACTTTGTATAACGTAAGAGTAATCTGGAATGTCTGGATTTTCCCACCTTTTCCACCACTCTCTTTTTACTATAGATCCCTCTTCTGCGGTAGGATTTTGCATCCACTGACTATTCCATTTNGATATAGGTAAAGACGCTTTAACACCTANCAACTCATCTTTTTTCCAAAACTCNGGCCATAACGGATCCTCTGATTCTGGCATGATTGCCGGAAACTCAACCACTTCCCATTTATCAGCATGGTCTTCGCCTTGTTTATTTAAGACTTTGCCAACCAAGTCTTTAGTGCTCCATCTTGTCATTACTATCACGATTATTCCGCCTGGTTGTAAACGCTGTCTTGGTCCAGATGTGTACCATTCGTAAGCCGATTCTAAGGCTTTTGGTGACATGGCATCTTGTTCAGAATGAGGATCATCAATAACTAAAAGATCCGCACCACGACCTGTGATTGCACCACCTACACCTGCGGCAAAGAACTCACCCTCTTGATTACTTGTCCATCTACCAGCCGATTTGTTATCTGCTTGTAGTTTTAATTCCGGGAACACATGTTGATATTCTTCGCTGTCTATTATGTTTCTGACCTTACGACCAAAACGCACAGCTAACTCAGCGGTGTGTGTGGTTTGTATAATTTTTAAATCACCTCTGCGGCCCATCATCCAAGCTGGAAAAAATGTTGAGGCAAACTCTGATTTAGAGTGTCTTGGTGGTAAACATACGATAAGCCTTTTAAGTTTACCATCTGCTATCTTGTTAAACTTATCAGCAATAATTTTGTGGTGTCTTCCTTCAATAAATTCTGGCCACATGTGTTTAACAAAAGAAATAAAATCTGCTTGGCAAGAGTCTTGTTTTTCTAACTGATCGTAGCGATTTAATAAAGCTACAGCTTCGGCTTTATCTTGCTCTGATAAAATATCAAAATCTTTAAAAGAAACCTCGTTCATAAGCGAGCTGGGCAGTTAGGTAGTGACGTAAAAAACCACCCAACTCTAAGCGTAAAACGCCTAGGGGTAGTATTACATATAGTTAAACTTCGTGCCATTGTTCGTTTTGGAAAAGCAGCGACTCAGCTTCTCTTCGACGGATTAATCCTTGCAGAGTTTCACCACCAGCTTTATTCCACCTACGCATTTGTGCTGGCACTTCACTTTTTTTGTTATCGTTCAAAACTTTAAGCATGGTGCTTGCATTTAGATTTGCAGGGCCAAGATTAAATGTCCAGGACACTAAAGCATCAAACTCGTGTTGTTCAAGCGGCACTTTTACTGCTTTATTTACAGCTTCTTCAAAAACCTCAACGTCCTCTAATAATAGTGCATCGGCTCTTTCTTGTGATATTTCCATACCTTCTTTAATACCGCTAGTTGAACCAAAACCTATTGTCCAAACTCCTGCGGCACATTGATAGCTTTCTAATTTACAGCCTTCAAACTTTTTAATAAGAGCAAGACCTTCTTGTGATATTTCCATTTTATTCATTTTATTCTCCCCATTTTTTTGTTTTTGTGCCGCCATGATAATCGACAGCAAGATTTTCTTTTTTGAGCAAATCAGCGATATTACCTTTTTCACAAAATACATCGCCTAATACCCTCCCATATTTGTCGGTGCCATAGGATCGTAATGTAATATCTCCGACTAACCATTCTTTTAATTTTTGTTTTGCTAACAAGCCAAGTTCTTTTTCCTTAGTCCTTTCTGGGTATTTTTTTATATTAATTCTACTTTCTGGTGTATCGATGCCAGCAACTCTTACAGCTTTATTATGTAGTTGCACAGAAAAACCAAGATCTATAGTAGCTAAACGAATAGTATCTCCATCGGTTACAGACTTTAATTTGCATTTATAAACAAATGCCTCCGGTGAATTACTCATCGTCTTCTCCTGTATTAGTAGTGACCTTTCTATAATAAACCACTACTTCTTTTAATTCTTGTATGTACCTTTTTAGTTCTTGCATATTGTAAGACATAAGCTCGTAGTCTGGAACTGACATAGCCACGAATACAACAGATCCATGCTCTTGTTCTACGCGCTCTAAAAATTCATCTATATTTTTTTCTGAAACCACATACCAATACGGATCTTTTAAATCTACAGCTCTAGGCAAAATTGGTTGCACAATCTTACGCTCTATCGGTTTGCTAATTACTTCTACTTTTTTAGTCGGAATTAGGCTGCAACTGCAAACCGCTATCGAGATCGTCAATACCAGCAGTATCTTTTTCAATGCTATCGAATACATCTTTTGTTCCATTGTTTACCCTTGTTTCTATTAGTCCGGGTTTAGCTATAGCTAATTTAGACAGGTTATGTCGTTTGAAAATGTCAAGATACCTTGACATTTCCGCTTCTATTTCTTGATTTTTTGATTGTAATTCTAATAAAGAATTAGTTTGTAATGTAAAATCGTTTTGTAAATTTTCTATTGCAGCTTTTTGCTCTGCATCTCTAAGTTCAAAAGCATCATTCAGAGCAGACAGTCTAGTATTTTGCCAGTATAAAAAACTACACAATAAAACCAACACGCCAATTACGCCTAAAAATACTTTACTCATTTACTGTCCATATCTCTAATTTATCTTTTTTACCTTTTACACTAATAGGTTTTAGTAATTTTAATACAAGTTTACAATTTTTTGCAGTCTTGTGTCCAATCAATATATCTTCGCCAACTTCTTTTGTTGCGCTTTCAAGCCTAGCTGCGGTATTGACAGGATCGCCAATAGCAGAATAATCAAACCGAGTATCGCTACCCATATTACCAATTACTGCATACCCAGACTGACAACCTACGCCTACTTGGACTGGAGTAGTAAGTGTTTTATTAAGTTCGGCTATACCCTCTTGTATATCTATTGCAGCTTGCACTGCTTTGGTTTCATGGTCTTCTAAATCTAAGGGCGCTCCAAAAATAAACATCCCTGCGTCCCCAATAAATTTATCTGTCATACCTCCAAGTTTTTGCACAGCATTTACCTGGACAGTTAAGGTTTGATTCATTATATCGGTCACTTCTTCTGGCGATAATTTTTCACTCAAAGCAGTAAAGCCACGAAGATCTGTAAAAAGATAAGTGCAATATTTTTTCTCGCCTCCAAGTTTTAATAAGTCTGGATTATCTTGGAGCTGTTTAACTTGTCGTGGATCCAAATAATGTTCAAATTGTTTTTTAATTTCTAAACGCAATTTATATTGTTCTCGGAAGCGCATATAGAAAACCACGCCACTCATAACCATTTCTGATACAAAAGTCCAAGAAAAGTCCAATAAAATGCCGTTTTTAATGCTAAAAACTCCTAAGACGCCCGTAGAGGCAACAAAAATTGCACCGAAGGCCAAACCCTTAGTCATGTTGAGATATGCAAGGAGAATTGAAATGGTGAGCACGAAAATCGAGAAAATCAAAATTTCGGCAGCAATCGCCCAATCTGGAATATAGGGTGAGTCTTCTAACAAAATTGACTCAGATAATGCAGCTTGAATTTTATGTGGCTCAAGTAATCCAACTGGCGTTGCAACTTGTGGCATGATTCCTGCGGCATCTACTCCGACAAAAACATATTTGCCGTTGACATCCATTTCTTCTAATGTGGTTTCTGGTGTTTTTACCCAGGACACCCATTTTCTACCCAAGCGGTCTACATCAACAGGTGGTAAACCTTGCACAGTAATTTGTTGAATCCCATTTTCGTCACCTTTAATTATGTAAGTTTTTGCTCCGACTAGCATCTTTAACACTTCGGTTCCGAAACTCGGTAAAAAACCATCTGGTGTTTGATACAACAAAGGTATGCGTCTTACCAGATTATCCACCTCTGTTGGAGCCGAAGAAATACCTTGGGGGAGAGATTGTAGTATTTGTGTATTTTCTACGACTCCAGAGGCAGAAATACCAGATATATTATCGCCGAGTAAAACAGTACCAGTGGTCGGTGGATATTGGCCATTATTGTATTCATACATAGATAAAACAGATGGGCCATAACTTAGTGCTTCTAAAAAAACTTCATCGCTACCAAAACGATCGGGTTGTGGAAAGCTAACTACCCAACCAACACCAAGCGCGCCTGCATTTAATAGATCTACATGTATTTGTGCTAAACGACTTCTGGGTATAGGCCAGCCACCCTCTTTTTCTATATCCTCTTCACTGATACTTAAAATAACAAAGTTACCACTAGGTTGTTGATCTTCTACAAAAGCATCAAATGTTTGTAATTTTAGGATCTGTAAAGGATATAACTGAAACAACAGTGGCAGTAACAGTATTATAAATGTGGTGAATATAACTTTTTTCATCAAGAACCTTGCCTTATTGTTATGCTTGAGTTGCCTGTACCATTGATTTGGACAACCTTAGATACTCCGTCTTGTATAAAAATTACTGTGTAAGACTGATCGCCATTCACAAGAACCTGGGCACTTTGATTGACTGTACGAATTAGTTTTACTTGGCTGCCTTGAATTAGTGTAGTTATTTGAGTATCTCTGTCTTGACCAACAGCTGTGCCTGCTATGTTTATACCAGCAACAAAATTAGTAAGTTGGTCCTCTTCTTCTTTAGCATCTAACTCATCAATAACATCTAGCAAATCTTCAAGGAAATTTACATCTAATAAATCAATATCTAGCTCTGTAAAATTGAAGTCTGGATCTTCTTCCAATAGATCTTCTGCTAATAAGTCTACATCTAAGTCTGTAAAATCCAAGTAATCAGCAGTTTGTGTTTGCTGTACTTCCTCTTCTGATATTTCTTGTTTTGGCGGTGAAACGATAAGTAAGTTATCAATAAATTCTAAAGATATATCTAGGGTTACGGGTTTAGATGGTGTGCTTTCAAACACAGTTGTAGTGGTGGCTTGGTAGGGTTTATTTAATACAACCTGCCCTGCTGCGGTTGTTACTAATATTTCGCCACTAGCATCGCCGAACTGATCGGGCAAAAGAATTATTAAACTTTCACCAAGCTCGTTTACTGTTGCTGTAAAATCCGTGCCTCTTACAAAAATTTGTGAAGTCGGCGTAGATAAAGTTATATTTTTTTTATTAAGTTTATTTACATTGCCAGATATGAAACGAATAGTACCGCTGGCAAATTGTAAAGCCATTTCTGATTTATCCGGGTTTGGATCAAAAACATATTTATCAATCAGTAGTTGTGAGTGTTCGGTTAACTTTACTGTGCTGTCATCAAGAAAAGTTATAGCTACTCGACCAGCTCGTGTTTGCACCTCATCGTTTGAGGCAATATCAAAATCTAATTCAGCTGGATATGCCTGGCCTCTTACTACCTGCCCATAACCTTTTAATTCTGTAATATCACCGATACTAGCAACTTGTGCTTGTACCGCCGTCGCTTTGAACAACGCAGATATTAGAATTAGAAGTGTTAGATATAATTTTAAGCCAGTCACGAGCTAAAGTAGATGTTTGTTCTATGTTAAAAGTATTACCACTGCCATCCAGGTCAAGATAAAAATATCCAGCGTCGCTTGAGCTTGCACCATAGCCACTACCGGTAAAGTTTACTGTGTTCGTTGATCCGTTAATGTCCATATAATTTGTTGCATATTCGTAATCAATATCGAAATCAAGATCGTTGCTGTCGCCAGTAATAATCCAATCCAAGTCCAAATAACTTGCATCGTCATCTTCGCCTATTTTTATGTCAGCAGTGTTGCTTGAGCCTGTAACATCGATGTTTAAATTTACATAGTCTGTTGAACTAAGACCTGTTGAGTTCATCAATAAGTCCCAAACATTGCTGTCGCCATCAAACTCAAAAAAACCTGTAAAGTTACCGCCGTCTATAGCATCTGATCTAAAAATATTACTAGATCCTATTTGGTTAATGTCTAGCACCATAGTAGCTCCGTCTAAATCCAAAGCAGTCATAGAGCCAGAGGAAGCAGATGTACCACCAATAAGGTTGGTAGATCCTAGCTGTTCGAGATCAATAGAAGCATTAGAGCCGCTTTGATCTACATAAATTTCATTATCAGCTAATAAGGTAGCTGAGAATAAAAAAATAAATAAATATCTCATTAGTTCTCCGTAAAAGTCCAAAAACCTAACTCACTACCTTGGTTTATAATATCAACGATACCAATTTCTATAGCGCTTTGCAAAGCGATAGACTTACTTTCGTTCATGGCATTTCCGGACTCATACTCAACTAATTCAAGACCATCGGCTATATATCTAAAATAATCTTTAGATATTCCTACTGATAAAATTGTTTTGGTTGTTAAATTTTCAAGTAGTATTTCACCTGTGCTGACTGAAACAACTCTTATAGAAACCAGCACAGTATCTTCCCGATATTGCTTGCTTGCGCCTATGCCTAGGTAGCGTGCGCCAATACCTCCTGTAAGCAGGTTAGTGTTGTAGTCTACTATACCACCCTCAATAATAAGTCCAGCAAATAACAATGGAAGCTGATCATTTCTTTCATCAAACTTTTCACGAGTTGATCTAATTATCTGCCTCTCTTTTGTGATGTGATCGATGCCACCACGCTCGACTACACGAAAGAAGCCAGATTGTTTAAGCGCTCTAATCAAGTACGTTTCTGGCGCTTGCGTCATTGCAGTAGAAAAATTAGCATAGCCATCTACACTTTTTCTTTGCCCGGTATAGTCGCTAAACTTGTAAACAGCTACCACAGGTTTTTGTTTTGGAGTAGGTACTTCTAGTATTTCTTTTGTAATNGGNCGNTTNATAAANGCTGATTTAGAAAAACACTTGCGTTCACCGATGATTGTAACCAGGTCTTTATAGTCTTGGTCTGGGTTTTTTAAGCAGGGTGAAACATACTTTTGATGCGTTGTGCAACTAACCACCAAAGCCAAAGTCGCCAATAGGGATAGTGATTTCGGTAGTGCTTTCATCTAAAGTATTATAAATGGTTAATGTTATGTATGTCCCATCGGAGGTCCAACTTATTATGTTATCGAATAAAGTAAAGGATCCAGAGGTTGCTGGGTTCTCACCGAACAGCTGTTCAACTAATTGACGTGACAACTGAGCGAAAATTCTTGATTCAAAATTACGAATAAATCTAGCCAAGGTCGTGTTTTCTTCCTCACGTTTTGCTGCTTCTTTTAAGGCTTTAATTTCTGCGGCCAAGGCCTCACGCCTAGTAAACTCTTGATTTTCAATGGTCAAATAATGAGCCGAAGTTCCGACACCGCTGAAAGAAGGGGATTTGAAGCCGAATTTAATTTCATCTCCAAATATAAGTGGTGTGAATAATAAGATATAACTACTTATTATTTTTACGAGGGGGTTTTTGTATATTACTTTTTTCATTTTCTTTTAGCCTAACAACAGTGTCGACCTTCTCCTTTAAGCGTATCATATCTTGGTCAAGTAGTCGAAGCTGATCGGTCAGTCTGATAATCGTAGTTTTCATCTCAGATACAGCAGGATCTATGGTTTTAGTAATAGTTTGCCATACATAATAAACAAAATATCCTAACCCAATAACCATAACTGTAGGAAAACCAAACTTTTGTATGAGATCNACAANCTCCATTAATCTCTCCGAGCATCTATTTTGCCGTCTTCTACAAAGTTTTCTGCTCTAGCTATTCGGTCAAGATCTGGAGGTATATCTAACGCACTACTAACAATAGTATCTATGCGTATAATGTCGTTGTTCATTATAGAAGCTCTAGTAATAAGCATTTTAGTTATGCCCTGGACAGTTTTGATTTCTGCTACAAGTCCAGTCATAAGTTGTTTGATTATGATAAAAATAAAGTAACCCATGATAAGACCACTTGCGATTGGCAAACCTAAATCACTAATCAAGCCTATGGCTTGGTCCATTAGTCTTCGCCTTTAAACTTTTTGCTTTGTCCAGATGTGCCAGCATAAATACCAAATACTGCTGCCATTGCACCGACAACGATTGATACTAAACCTGCTTGTTCAAGGTTTGGTTCGTCAAGAATCATAAACCAGGTCACGACTTTGTATAACAAAACGATGTAAACGCTTACAAAAATTCTTGGAAATATTCTCCAAGCGTCTACTGTTTTAGCAAGAAAAATCCATTTTTGAAAAGGATTATCTCCGCTATTGTGTTGATTGACGTCAATGTCAAGCTCAAGTTTTTTCTTAATTACAGGCTCTTTGTTTTCGACTTTATCTGCAAAGTTACCAGTTACATCTATGTTTTCTTCTGTATTCATAGAAACGATGCTAACCCAACGACAGCCACTATAAATGGATATACGGCCCAAATCATGCTTTCTAATTTATCAAACTTTTTCGATCCTTCTTCAAGCCTTCTTTCTATGTTTTCATAACGTATAGCACACTCGCGTTCGTGCGCAGCTATTTTGTCCATTGCTTGTCGAAGATCTGACATTTATTTTTTAGATTTTTTTACTCTGACTTCGGTATATGCTTCATTCACATCCGGAGTAGATTTATCATCGCCAACGTATTGGCCTTTTTTGTTTCTAGTCCTAACTTTTTTTCGTTCTGTGTTAGTCCAATAGTCAACTACCTTATTCCACCAACTCATATTATTTCTCCTTGGCGCGTCCTATGTTCAGCGCAAACAAATCTATTATAGAATATACTTTTTTAAAAAAATTATCATCCTTTGGTGTTGGGGTTAGAGCTGCTATCAAAGATGCGATGGTTACGATTGCATTGCAGATCATTATAAATTTTAAAATACTCATTATTCCTCCTTGTCTGCGTCTTGTAGACTATCGACATTTTCTTCTACTGACTCTTCTAAACTTTTTAGTTTTTCTACGAGAGCTTTTCTTGTTAAAGCAACGNCTTCAAGCTCGTTACCACCCCATGCACCTCTTTTTGAACTAACATCAATAAGCTGTAACATGTTTAAAAATAATTGTCTTTCTTCCATTTTGCACTACCTCTATAAATAATTTATTAGCTTAAAATTTTTTGCACAGAACTCGGACTAACTTTTTTAGCTATATCTGCATCTAATGATGCTTTCATATTAGTTACTGTATCGCTACCTAATGCAGCCTCTACCCATGCTTGTACATCACTATTAGTAAGACTAGACCAATTTTTAAAACTAGATAAATCAGATGTATCTAATGCTTGTGCACCATAACAAGATGCTGTCCAGTTATGACCATCGCTGTCTTTATTAGTGTCGTCCGTAGCAACTAATTTCCAATGAACTGTGTGTACAACATTTGATTTACCACTTTTTGTAGGGTATGTGTCACAAGTTTTACAATCCCATGCATAAGATATTGCCATATTTATTCTCCTTTTAAAATTTTAATTTCAGATTTTAAAGCTTCAATCTGTTCTTGTTGTTCTTGTATTGCTTTTGTTAATACAGCCATATAACCTGATGTCATACCACCTGTAAGATTTTTTGTTTTAATTTCATCATTATCAGTAACAGTATATTCTGGTAAAACTTTTTCAACTTCTTGTGCTACGAAACCTGCTTCAATATGTTCTCCATTTTCTTTCCAATCAAAAGAAACTGGATTTAATGCTAATACTTTATCTAATGAACCTGAAATTGGTTTTATATTTTCTTTAAGCCTTTCATCTGATGTTGCAACAAATGCAACATTACCACTACCATTACCTGCAATGGCACCCATATTTGTTCCAAAATTATTAGCAAAAAAGTAAATAAATCTACCACTAGAATCTGTTGTTGTTGAAGCCTTTGATAAAGCAATAACACCACAGGTATCAGAACTGGAAGTATTCCTAACGTCCATAATAGCGTTTCCTGCACCTGTTCCACTACCTTCTACGGATAACATATTATCACTTTGTAAAGCAGTAGTTCTGCCTATAAACATACGACCACTACTATTAACACGAAATCTCTCATTTAATGAGTTATCTTGTACACTTTCAAATATAAATGCACTACTTACTGCATTATCAGCGTTCCATGCTTCTGCACCCTCGGTTCTTATTCTTGCTGCTGTTACTATGGCATTAGTGTCTGACCTTTCAGATTGTAATTTTAATGCAGAACCATAACCACCAGCTTGGGAATTTATTATATTTAATCCGTTGGTATGTGCAGTTGCGGCATGAGTTGTAGAAAGTTCACCTAAATTATCAATTTTCATTTTCTCTGTTGCAGATGAAGCACCATCTGTTGTAGTAAAAAACACCATTCTTGTTGGATAATCATTACTTGCCCAAGTACCATCACCTTCTACCATAATTTTAGCTGCATTGTGAATACCTACTCCACCACTTGTTACACCACCAAAATGTACGCTACCTAAGTCATCATTATTGACAATAGAGCCAAAGCCTGTGAATGATAAAGTAAGAACTGAACCACCATCAGCACCTGAACCACCTTCAGCAATATGGACACCAGATTGAGGCGTGGTAGTCCCCACACCCAACTTTCCTTGGTCATTTAATCTCATTTTCTCACTTAGATTATTTGCTGTAGAAGTGCTAAATGTTATTTGTCCGTTATCTTTATTAGTAGTGTCATCTGCTGTTTTAAGTTGTATATCACATACATCAGTTCCATTCCATGTTCCTAATAATTGTCCTAAAACTCTGTTAGAGTTGCTTCTATTTACATTAAATTGCAACAGTCCAGAATGGTCGCCTGTGCTTTTTACAAGAACACCCTGTCCACCACTACTAATACCTAAATGTAGATTATTTGCTGGCGAAGTCTCATTAATTCCAACCTTACCTGTATCTAAAATTGTCATTCTAGTTTGATAAGCACTTGAATTATCCCAAAGGTTAAAATCTATTGAATCTCCATCCCCTGCTATTCTTGAATCATCATTATTATTTAAACTGATATAAGCACCAGCAGAATTTAATTGTATGTTGTGATTAAATTTAGCTGTACCTGCATCTGACATATCAAGGGTAAGAGCAGTAACATCTGAGCCACCATCATTACCTATAAATGATAAATCTGCATCAGATGTAGAAGCGGTTATACTTGCATTACCACCTGCTAAAACTAAATCGGGAGTTGAATCTAAATTAAATGTAATTCTATTTGTGCCACCATCTTTCATGCTTATTGTTGAGCCATCAGCATCAAAAATTATGTCTCCACCAACATCTAGTGTTAAATCGCCACTATCAGAAATAGTAGAGCCATCAATAGTTATATCATCAACTGTAAGTGTTGTAAGAGTTCCAAGACTTGTAATATTAGTTTGTGCTGCATCTGATACTTTTAAATTAGCAAAAGCATCTACCATAGCTGCACCAGAACCAGCTCCATCAGAATAAATAGCTTTCACTTCTCCTGCTGGTACAGTTACATTAGCACCACTACCTTGTGAAATAATTATATTTTGTGAACCTGATGTTCCGTTCTCTATAAACCAAAGCTTAGATACTGTGTTTGGTCCAATAGTAATAGTACAAGCTGAATCAAGTGTACCTGTATATTTTAGGTAAATAGAACGACCAGGGTCTGTAGCACCATCTGCTATTGTAGTTGTATGTGTGTCTGCGTTTGTAGTAATAGCTTCAGTGCCAAAGCTAAATGCTTCAGCTATTAATTCTAAATTTGTGTTCGTAGATGCACCCCAGGTTCCTGATTCGTCACCTGTAGCTATTTCTTTTAACCTTAAATCATTTACATAAGTTGCCATTTTTTATGCTACCTCTTCCCAATTTGGGGTTTGTGTTTCATTAATTTCAGCAAAGGATGAACTTTGGTCAGTATTTATATTAGCATAATTTTTTGTCTGTGTATCATCTATCAGGGACCAAATAAGAACTGAACCTACTTCACCAGTACCTGATACACCTGTAATAAGCACATTTGCTTTATTTATAGTAGTTACAGAACCTACACCTCCAGTTGCAGAAACACCATCAATGTTAAATTGTGCATTGTGATGAATTGTTACCGAACCAACTGCAGAAGTAGCAGCTAAACCTGATATTACAACATTTGCCTCTCCATCTACATCAACTCCAACACTACCAACTGAGCCTACTGCTCCAGGTGCATTAGCAACTGCATCGCCATTAACACCTACGCCTCCTATAGCAGATGTGCCAACTTGTGAACTAGGTGTTACATTTGCTTTTGCAACTGTAGATACGGTGCCTAATGCACTTGTTCCAACTTGTGTTGACGGCGTAACATTAGCTTTTGCTACAACCGTAGCTGTGCCAAGAGCACTTGTAGATGATTGTCCTGTGAGAGTTAAATTAGCTTCACAATCAAAAGTAGGGGTACCCACTGCTGTGGTGCCAACTTGAGAAGAGGGAGTTACATTAGCTTTGGCTACTACGGATACAGTGCCTAACGCACTGGTAGCTGCTAATCCTGTGAGAGTAACTGGTATAGGTTCGCCCCAGGTACCTTGTCCCCAGGTGCCTCGACCCCAACCAGTTATGTTAGCCATAGTAGGCTAACCTAAGCTATTCTGATAATAGCTGTACTAGCTGCTGCGGCTGGAAAAACTATGGTGAAGTCGCCTGCTGTTGATGTTTTATCTCCGCCAAAATCTATTGTTGCAACAGAAGCATTAGTTGCAGATGAATTATAAATCATACAACCTCTAGCTGTAATTGTAGCCGTACCAAAAGTTAAATCAGCAAAATCAGTAAAACCAGTAGTGCCACTTGATGTTGGGTCAACTCTTGTTAAATTACTACCACCAGAAGTATAGTTGGTACCACTTGCTTGTCCTGTTGTAGTAAAAGCTGTAGTAGTAGCACCTAACGTAGCGGAACTTGTATATAAAGCTAATTTAAAAGTACCACCTCCAGAGTTTTTAAAGTTGTGAACTCCCTCTAAAAGTTGTTTTTTGAAGCTAGTTGTTAATGTTGATGTTATAGCCATATTAAATCCTTTTTATAATATTTGCTAACTCTGTATCGCCTTGTTTTATAAAGTCTTGTATCAGAGTAGCTTTATAGGATTTTAACGCATTTTTTATATAAATCAAACAAACCTTGTAAATCAAATCTTTATAAGCTTTTGCTTGTTCTTTAATGTATGGGTCCTCGCTATCACTACTACTAACAATTTTTTCTGTAAGTCTTTCTGCCCAAAATTCTGGTGTATGGCCTCCATAATTTGAAGTTTTTGCTTCTATAAGGCCTAAACCAGGCATACCTGCAGGTGTTATTTTGTCTACCATTTCTTTGGTTCAACAGGTTTTAAATGTGAATCGTGCCTGTCTATTAGCATCGGTTCTTGTTTCTTTTTTACAATATCTAAGGTATCAACTCTTTTTAATTCAATACCATTTTCACCAACCAAAATAATATAAGGATTTTTTAATCTATGGTATCCGTATAACTTTTGTTCTGCTGGAACGTCTGTATCTAATAAACCTGAACTGTGTGCTACTTCTACTTGCATACCTGCTGATATACATTTACTTAGCCAAAACTCTACACAGCCTCTACCAGCTTCTGCAAAATGTAAATTGCCTTTGTAACTGAAATCTATACCAAACATTTTTAAATTTGCCACTTCGTTCCAATATGCAAATGCTACAGCGTAGGCTACTGTGTTATTTAAGTAATGACAGTTTGAGTATTGCACTACTTCTTCTAATGGAAACTCTACGAGACCTGGACATCTATCATCTAGCTCACACGTATATATAGGACCTTCATGTTCTTGCAGCATATCAGCCATGCTTTTAGTTTGACCACCAGCATCATCTGTATCTAAAAACCTAGAAGCAGGGTCCATCATAAATACTCTATCGTGGTAAATGACTGAAGCTACGCCATTTATGGCCCATACTTCATCAAAATGTACTCCGTGTGATTTAGCTAAATTATAATCAAACCAGCTCTTACCCATACCAACTATGGCAACTGATTTGCCCTTAAGACTTTCTATTTGTTTCATAAATTTTAACTAACCGTTGACCTCAAAGAATCGTAACGGTATTCGTCTCTCCTTCCGCGAGCTTCTGCAAGGTTTTTAAGCCTTGTTATTTCTAGTGTAAAACGTTGCTCGTACTGCTTCTGCATATCGCTTTCACCTTTTAAAAAAATATTTGCTTCAACAAGTGAACCATATAACAAAGCGTTTCTTGCATTATTAGATAGCCATGTCCCTGTTGTGTCTGTAACTAATGAATTTGGTTTAAAAAGATAATGTAATTCAACATTATAATCTGCATCTGGCACAGGACTTACTATCAAAGTAGAACCGTTGTCACTTGCTGTTGAAAGTTCTTTGTCAAAATCTGCGTAATATAAAGGTTGACTTCTTGCTGTTGCATCTGTTGGGTCTACAGCATACTCACGCATGAATGTTGGATGTTTTTTATCTAAATACTTATAATCGCCGTTAGAATCAATAATAGCTAAAGAAAAACTCATTTGAAAATCAGTAGGTGCTGTTAGATAAGTATTACCAGTAGTAAGATTACCTGTAACATTTTTTCTAAAAAAATCAAACTGTATAAGTTCAAATATTCTTTCTTCAGCGTTTTTGATAAAATCGTCTAAAGTATTTACAAATGTAGTTTCTGTGTTTTCTACATAGTTTTGTATAAGAGTTTTTAATTCAGATAATGTCATGTAATTATTGTAACCTCGCCAACGCTACCTGTCATCTCACTAACAGTAAAGTTAGTCGGTAGAGTAGATGGATTCATGTAGTCTGGTAAAAAAATATTAGAATTTACAACCACAACAAAACCTTCACCTTCTTCATGGTCGTTGTTTGGTCTTGGTTTATATAATGCTTCTGGGTCAGCTGTTGCTGTTAAAGGTTCTAGTTGTGGATGTTTTGGTTCATAGCAACTTGGACAAACTTTTGCACCATTCCATTCTTCTCGTAATTCACTTAATTTATATTCAAAAGCACAACGGTCACATAAACCTTTTGCAAACTTGCCTAATGCGTATGCCATCAATTCATCCTAATATCAGGTCGTACACGAAATGAAGCTCTATCTTCATCTTGGTCAGCTGCTCTTTGAAATTCTTCATCATATAAAGCTTTGAGTTGTGGTGTAAGCTGTGGGTTTTTCTTTTGCGATAAATAATAGGCTAACCCAGCAACAAAACATGGGTAAAATCTAAAAGGCATATCCATTGTGTTTGTAGCTTTATCTGCATCGTCCATACGCACAAGTTTATTGAATACTAAAACATCTGTGCTGTTTTCTGGTGCTGGCCATATTTTTAAAGATGGTGTTGTTAACTTATCAAAGAAAAATTGTGAGGGTCTTGCCTTGGTTGTTTTATTCGGTATGTTTAGATACTCTGACCTGCTTACACGATTCATGCTAATGTCAGTTTGTGTTTGATTAACAGTTCTTCTTAAAACAACGTCTAAAACATCAATCACATTAGAATTTAACGAATAGCTCGTAGTTCCCTCTGAAACAGTTTGTGTGGCTTGCTCTATAGTCCACTGATTTAATCCTCTGTTTGCCCATTCTGCAAGCATAAGATTTACACTTCTTATAGCTGTTTTTAGGTCATAACCTGTTCTAAGTTCTGCACCACACCTTTCATATGCTTCTTCAATAAATTCAGTAACATTTGGTTCAAAATTAGTGCTTCCAGATAATGCCATTAGTCTTTCCTGTCATCTTGATTATATAGATTATCAAAAGTTATGTTTGAATCCATATAACTATCGTGTTTTTCTGCTGAATGAATCCACTGACTAGGAGAAAAATCTGGTGGACCTTCTCCTACACGCCATAATGCTGGATTTGTCGCTCTTACTCTATTATTTGGTAAAGCTACAAAATTACCAGTGTATTCACCAGCGTCTGTTAAGTATAGCACATGACTTTGTTTATGTTGTGCAGAATCATCTGCAATACTATTTTCAGTGTAATCTACTGTAAACATATAAGTTCCTGTGTAAAACTCGCCATTTATTTTACATATCCAAGGTGATGAGCTAACTCTATCTAACACCACAACGGAATGATGATGTGACAAACAATCCCACGGTTGAGCTAAATGGTCTTCCATAGGTGTTGGCCATTCTGCTAAAGGCACGTCTGCTATAAGGGCTTGTATGGGCATCCTTGCCCACATGGCACCTCCATGTATATTTTCGTCAGGATGTTCTTCTAAATCAGTCTCACAGCCTGTGAAGACTACTTGAAATGATAATGACCTGTCTGGAATGGTATTTACTGCAAAAGCTAATGCGTGTAAGTATTCTCCATGATATTTTTGATGATTTGCTGTAAATTCTTTACGCACCCAACATTTGAACTGTGGTATGTTCGATATTAAATAAGACAAAATAACCCCCGTTATTAAAAATTAAACTTTTCCGCCTTTTGACATATATTTTGAAGCTTTGCCGCCTTTGGCCATGTACTTAGAAGCTTTACCGCCCTTTGCCATGTACTTAGAAGCCTTGCCTCCTTTTGCCATGTATTTACTAGCTTTTCCGCCTTTGGCCATGTACTTTGAAGCCTTTCCGCCTTTAGCCATACCTTTTGGGTTTTTTACAGGTCCACCAGTAGCATAATATTTAGTTCTTTTAAACATAATTAATCCTTTTTCTTTGGTCTGCCTCTTTTAGCAGTTGTTTTCTTTTTTGCAGGAGCTTTTTTCTTAGGCATATTTATGTAAATACGCTCGTCAGATACTGGCTCATCTGGTCTAACTTTTGCGTTTAGTCTAGCTTGTAGTTTCGGGTCCTCAGATTTTTTCTTTGGCATAATATCTCCTAACTAATGGTTGTTACTTTTCTTCGGTTATTCATTACAGCTCCACAACCTTTAGCTATAAAACCACCTTTTTTCTTTTTTACACGATTTTGCTTTCGCATTGCTGTTTCAATCGCCATACCTCTTTTTTTTTCGTAAGAAGATAGTTTACCATCTTTATTCAAATCTGCTTTTTCTTTATTTTTAACCATAAATCCACCTTTTTTTAATTTTACTTTAGCTTTTTTTGTATTTGCTACTACTGTTTTGCCTTTTGCTCCAGCTCTTTTCTTTTTCCTGGCAGTTGTTGCTCTTTCTGATTTAGATAAACTTCTTGCTTTAGCTGCTGGTAAACATCTATCTGGGTTTTTTTTATCTTTGCTTGTACCACATGGTCCTTTGATTGAACCATCTGTTCCTATACGCACCCAGTTTTGTTTTCTCCATTCAGCTAATTGTCCCATTATCTTAACCTGTTTGACATCACTGCACCTTGACCACGAATTGAAACAAAACCACCTGCTGCTTTTTTCTTTCTTTTCTTGCTGCCCTTTGCATAATTTGGGTCTTTACAATATTTAGAAGCAGCCATATTTGCATAAGCAGATGGGTATGTATCAAAAGTTCTTCTAGCCCAAGCTTTACCTTCTGGACAAATTTTGCCACCGCTTTTAACCTTGCCACCTTTTTTCATCTTTATAGATTGTAAAGTTTTTGCTTGTTTAGCGTGTGTTTTACTTGCTTTCTGCAATCCTTTTATAACTTTATTTAGTTTCTTTTTTGCCATAATTCAAACCGTCCAAATGATAGTTTAGCGTAAGCTCTTCGCCAATACTAATTTTTTTTGACGTTATTACGTTATAAACTCTATAGTCGTCCCAATCTAATTGTTCACTAAGATAGCAATTAGAGTCTTCTGAGTGATTTAAAAACCCTCCAATAGATGTTCTTACATAACCTTGTATTATTGGAACTTTTATATGTGACATACCCAAATCAAATTCCTCATCGATATTATCTACTGCAAATAACCCAAACCCTTCTATAGGACTTTTTTTTACTTCAACACAGTCTGGTAGTGGTTTATAATAAAATTTATTATAGACAGGATACATTTAACATTTCCATCTTCTTCTTGCTTGTCTAATTCTTGAGTTGGGATTATTTCTAGTTTTAGCCGAACTTTTTTTGAGTTGTCCTAAAGACCTAGCACAATAAGATTTTCTTCTTTTAGCGGCTTTACTACCTTTTTTAACTTTTCCAGTGACAGCTCCTTTGAGTTTTGAGCCAGGATTTGCTTTTCTATATGCTCTAATACCTTTCTTGGTCATGCCCGCCCCACTTTTAGTGGGACGGTAATTACCACCTTTACCAGTTGTTCTGCGTATAGATTTAGCTTTTTTTCTTTTTACAACCATTCATTAATAGTTTTTATTCAATACCAAAATGATGGAGTAAGCGTCACCACTTGAGTGGCCAACAGTTGTAAAGTCTATATCACCCGTTACACCAGAGCCTGCATTATTTGGTATCCCAGAAAATAAATCATAATATTCATCTCCTGTGCTATCTGCTGGTAATGGCATAGCTAAAACATTAGTGCTAGCATCAAACTCAATGTTTACTCTCATACCAACACAAGCCCAATATATACGAGCTATAGAAACACTAGTACAAGATTCACCAGCACTATTAGTAGATAGTGCTGAAACATCAACTTTTTTAACAGCTGATTCTCCTGTACCGTCTGATACATTAGTAAACTTTAATACTGCGACTCTCTCACCATCTTGAATAGTTTGCGAAGTTACTGTATCTGCCATTGTTTACTCCTATCTTTCTACTGCTGCTACAACGTAGTCAATGGTCATAGTTTGTGCTGAAGCTTCACCATTTTGTATACCAAATGATACTGTTAATTCTTCGTCATCAGGTAGGTTTGTGATAGCAACTCCAACTGGTGCAGCATTGTTTATTGAGTAAAATACTTTTGAAGCATCTGGGTCAATAAACCAAGTAGTGGTGATAAAAGTATCATCTGCCATAGTTGCTACATCTTCTGTAGTGGTTGCAGTATTGTCTTTCTCTACTAAAAAATCTAACCCTGCGTCACCGTCTGCAGAAATGAAGAAAACACCATCAGTAGTATCAAGAGGTGTTGTATCTGTTATACCAAGACCCATAACAAAATCAGATTGGTCTACATCGTTTACTTTGAATCTAGCAGAAAAGTATGCTTTCTTACTTGTGCTTAATTTAAACCCTTCACCTTTGAGTTGTAAAAAGTCTAAATCATTATCACCTGCAGCGTTGGTAAGCAATAAAGCTCCACCTGCTGAAGATGTAACAGCTTCAGATGCACTACCAGTACCAGCCTCAGTAGTTGTTATAGTCCAATCACCAGAATTATATGTAAAGAAATCATTGTGATACATATAAAATGTTTGGTCTGATGGATATGGTGCGAACATGGGTTGGTTTTTCTTATGCTCAGTTGCAACAGTATTACCTGCCCATAATATTAAGTTTTGAAAATGTGGATTAGCCATTATGAACTCCTTTACTTGTATTAATGGAAATCGAAATCGACCCTCATTAAGCTAATTAATTTTAAACTACCTTGAGTGTACACCTAGAAATCAAAGTAATCAACAAAAAAAGGGAGCCGAAGCTCCCTTAGAATTGTAGTTGAGTGAGAAACGCTACAATAAATCGTTCCTTAAGCTCCTTGAGAACCGTAAACGGCTCTAAAGTTTGAATATCCGAAGCTATAACGCTCTCTAGCTTTGTATCTCATGTTACCAGTGTCAAAATCACCTTCTAGTGATGTTTGCATTGGAGACCTTTCAAAATACTTAAACCCGTCTGGGCAGTCAGTTTTGATGAAATACGCATCTGTATCTGTTAGATAGTTGTTTACAACATATCCATCAGGAAGCATACCAGTGTTTCTGATAGCGTTAATGTCATTGTCAGATGTGCCTACTCTGCCTGGGCTTTGTAGTAATCTGTCAGCAACAAACACTAACTGAGGTGGAATGATGAGCTTCATACCTTTTAACGCAATATTAAGACCTTTATCATCTGTAAATGTAGAGATATTAATTAAAGCGTCTTCAAGAGAAGTTTCATTTAAGTCCGCCATAGTGGTAGCTCTGTTTGCTAGTGAACCGCCTCCGCCTAGTGGATGGTCTGTAGCAACAAGCACTTTGCCATCGCCACCAGTTGTAGAGAACGCATTGTTCAATACAGCTGCTGCTTTGATTTGCTTGGTGTTAGCCATAGACCTTGCTAGAGCTTTGGTGTATCTTGCTCCGAGTCTGTCATACAAATTGTCTTCAATTGCTTCTTCAGTTAGTGCGAAAGCTAAAGCCACTGTTTCGTGGGTATAACGTGAAGTATAACCTTCGTTAGCTGTATCAAATCTGACACCGCTACCTTCAGCTTTTACTTCTGCGTTACCAAACCCTACTATTAGGGTTTCTTCTTCAAACGCTCTATCAGAAGTCTCTGAATCGTAGATTTCTGTATGTTGAGCTTCGTATCTGGCATATTCCATACCGAACAAAGCATTAAGACCTGGCTCTAATTCTTTAGCTAATTGTGCTCTATTAATTGCCATTATTTATACTCCTGTTGGGTCGATATAGAAATGCTCATTAAATTTAACAATCACATTCACGTTAGCTGAACCTGTTGTACTGTTATCTGGGTCACTCGAAAAGCCCATAATTCTAAACGTAGCAGTTGTAGCTGCTGTTGTTCCAGATAGTTCCATTGCTGACATACCAGTTTTGGTAGAGCCAGAAGTATAGGAAATATCTGCGTTCAAACCGACATCAGTTTGAGCTGGAGAACCTGCACTTTGAATTTCAAATACAGCATCAGGGTCATCTACGACAAATGCTTTTATATCGGACGATACAGTACCATCTGGGTAATGAGAACTGAAAACAGTCTCACCTGAAGAGTTTGTAAAAGTACAACCTCTAAAGACACCCAAGGCTTCATCCCCAGCAGCAGCTACTAAAATAGTACCTGTGTTGAGCATTTTTACTAAATCGCCAGAAAAAATATTCCCAGAAGCACCAGAGGCAATTTCGTATTCTGTCACACCATGATTTTGGACTCCAGAACCTAATTTACCTACTACTCGTGCTCCAAATGGGGCATTTTTGTTAGCCATAATAAGTCACCTTATATTTGTTATTTAAAGTTTGGTAATCAACTACGTTGACCACCGCCAAAAGTTACTTTGCTTTTTCTCTCTGGATTTAAAATCGGAGAGCTTGGGTCTGATTCCCTCATCATATCGTTATCAACAGCATCTTGCTGTGTTTGTGCACGAGCAGCATAGTAGGAGTTTCTCTCTTCTCGTGTTTCATTAGGAATCCTTGCCAATAGCAAACCACCTCGTTTTACAACTCCTGCGTGTTGGCCTTCATCAACAGTCGTATATTTTTTTCTGTCCTCGGCACTTAACTCTTCAGCTCTTACGAGTTCAAAACCCTCGCTCAATCTGTCAGCTACATTGCCTCGGTCTTCTACGCCTACTGTTTCGGCTCTTATCCACCTGTTGGTATAACCTTCAGGTGCTGCAGGAGCATCCAACTTAGATGGTGGGCTCCAAGGTTTGCGAGCTTCATTATTAGCTCGTGTGTCGGCAGAACGTGATGTTCTGTTTGTGTTTTTGTTATCTTTTTCAGTCATAACTATTACCTTTTAACATATTTTGCGTACTCTGTTAAGGGTACGTTTAATCTTTTTGCCATTTGAACTTCTGCTGGAGACAACTTAACTTGTCTTTTTGAGCCGCCTTTACCAGCTACTCTACCTGCCGAAGCCACCTTTTGTTGAGGCTTCGATTTAGCAGAAGACTCTCCAAACTCTTGCGGAAACTTTTCACGCATCCTTTTATCTACTTCATTGTAATAATCATCAGATTTTGGGTCATAACCTTCTGATATTAACGATTTATCTATAGAAAAAGCTGCTAAAGTCATAATTTCATCTTCGCCAAACCAACTATTTTTCTCAACCCAAGCTTCTTGTTTTTCATCTAATTTAGGCGGTTGAGCTTGTGCAGGGGGTTGTGCATAAGTTTGTTGCGTATTTTGCGGCTGTAAAGGCTGCACAGGAACGTTTTGTTCGATTGCTGCCTTAGACACATTAACTTTATTCTCTTCAACAGCTATTTTAGCTAAAACATCTTGTGCTTTTGCTACTTTTTCAAAATCTTGCACTTCATGTGCAGCTTTCAAAGCAGACATAGCTTGTTGTTTTTGTGATTTTAGCCTGTTTTCAGCCTCCATCAGGTAAGACCTATCTAAATTAGAACTTTTTGCTCTAAGCTGTTCGTTCTCTGCTGCTGTTCTTTTTGCGTATTCATAAGCAGATTCTTGACCTCTTTCTGCTTCACGCAACTTACGAGTTAGGGTATTTATTCTTTTTTGAACGCTTTTTGAATAATCTTCTAATTCATCTTCTTTTTTTGTTTCTTCTGTATCTGAAACATCTTCTATTTGGTCATCTGCTTCTTTATCTACAGGCTCTCTTGGTATCTGCGTTTGTTCTTTTTCTTCTTCAACAGGTTCGATTTCAACAACCTCACCTTCTTCTATTTCTGTTTCTTCTACTGCTTTTGCATTTTCTTCAGACATATTTTCTCCTTATACTGCAAGAATATCGTCAGGGTCTAATATAGTCGCTATTACCTCATCATCATTTATGATACGGCACTCAGACTCGTCACCAAGTCTAAATCTAGCTCCAGCATATCTACCTATCAATACCCATTGTTTTTCCTGACACCACGGATGGTCAAACTTACTTGTATCCTTGTAGCAATCAGGACCCATTTTTACAACATAACCAACAACTGTAGCTAAAGACTCTCTATCTACTGTCTGTTGAACTAAGTGTATTCCACCTTCAGTGACCGCTTTACCTTTATATGGTAATAAAAGTATTCTCCAACCTGTTGGTTGTGGCATACGGTCTAAAAATGATTTTTCTAATAATGTTGGGTCTAATACCCGTGCAGACTCTTTTACGTATGCAGGGTTTTCTTGTAATTTTACACCATCTTGTTTTGGTGTTTCGGTATTTGTTTGTTTTTGTTTTTGCTCTGCCTCTATAGACTTTGCAACATGGTCAGGTACTTGAATCTGTGACATCTTGTTGTATTTTTCCTAGCAGTTCTCTAAATATATTTTCTGCGTCAGCGAGAGAACTGTAACGCCCACGCAAATATTCATATTGAGAAAAATCACTACAGCCTGCTAACATAGCATCTTTAGTGTCTTCTCTTCTTGCTTCAATTTCTTTTAGAAATTTTTTAGCAAGCCAAACTGAATCCATTAATAAACGCCAGAAAACTTGCCGCCAAATTCAGCAGCACCCATGCCTCTACATTTACCCTTACCCATTCCTGGTTGTGGTTTTGTATTAGCCTTAAAAGTACCAGCTTTAGTTTTCAAAGACGCATTGCCTTTATTGCTATAGCCATTTTTATTTTTTAATACTTTAGGTGTTTTCTGTTGATTGATTTCTGTTCTTTTAATCATGTGGTTTATTATTATGTGTGTTTTTTAAATTTGCAAGTTTTATTTTTGATTTTCTATATCCATTAATTTGAATCTAGCCTGTTGTTCTAACCTAGCTCTAGCTGTTTCATCACGCAATTCTGCAATATCTTCCATAGCACCAATACGTTCACGGTCTACATTAATACGTCTTTGTGCTTCAGCTGCTTTACGCTGTTCTTCTTGTATAAACTGTTGTTGTTCTAAAGATAACTCTTGGCCTTTCAGTGCTAATTCTTGTTTTCTAATCGATACAAGTGGGTCTTCATCTTCAGGATTTGCAACCTGTTGACTGAACTCTTGTATAAGCTGTGCCAAAATTGGTGCAGAAAATTGTGCAAGTATATCTCCAGCTTGTTGCACAAGTTGTTCTGCTTCTGCTGGACTTGCTTGTTGAGCTTGCTGTTGTATTTGTTGAAACTGTTGTTGAACATCAGGTGGCATTTGTTGTTCTCCCATAGCATCTGCTTTCATTTGCAAATGTTGCATGATGTGTGAATGTATCAGTGCTTGGACTTGTGCGTTCATCTGCACAGGTGGTGTTTGCAGTAGTGCTAAGTGTGTTGCTATATGTGCATCATGGTTTTGTTGACCAAAAGCTTGTGCCTGTTGCCCAAGCAACAATTTGTTGTTTTCAAACCCTGCTTCCATAGGTTTTGGGTCTGTAGGGGGTGGTGGTGTTAATATTTGCTCAATATTGTCTACACCTATCGCAGCATACATACGTTTGTAAGACTCATAAATACCATTTGGTCCATGAATTTCTGGATTAGATTGAACTAAAGCCATCATCTCTTGTGCCATAGCTATTCTTTGCGACTGACTAAATATATCTGGATTTGAAACTGGGAAAACATCTATATTGTCATCAAAGTCAGATAATTTAATTGTAGCCTCACCATTTGCAATTGCATAAGGATATTCTGGTGGTAAATACTCTTGAAACACTTGTGCAAGTAATCTAAATTCTTTTTTCTGTGAATTATGCAATCTTTTGTGTATAGCTGATAAAACTTTTGTAGAACGCTCTAAAAGAGCTAAAGTTGTACCTACAGGAGCATTAGGATTACCTTTACCAGTGTTTATTTCTGCTATTGACGCAAACTTTTTACCGCCATCTACTAAAATACCTAACAAATCAAGCAAAGTTCTACTTGGTTCTTTAAATGGTAGAGGCTGTATAGCTTGACTTAGTACACCACCAGGGGCATCTACATCTCTAAATTCTCCTGGCTGTAAAGGCACATCTTCATCTCGTATTCTTATGCCACGAGTTTTAAAACCTGCTGGTAAGTTTGCTAGCGTGCCTGCATCAATTAATTGTCTAAGTATTGAAGTAGAGGCTTTTGATAAGCCACCAATCATATGTGTTAACCCAAATCCATAAAAACCAAGACCAGGCAAAAACTTAAAATGTACAAAGTATTCTATTTTGTTTTTAAGTGGGTCTTGTTCTTGATAGTTTCTTCTGATAGATAATATATCATTTGAGCCTGCATCAATAGTTACAATGTATGGTAGTTTTATACCTGTTAGTTCGCCATTGTCATTAGTGTCTTCAAAACCATTAAGTTCTAAATTACAATGCACTTCATACAAAATTGATACTTCACCCGTATCGTGTGCAGCTTGTATGCCTGATAGTTTTTCTATTTCTTCTTTGACATCTGAAGTGTCTGATACGTCATCTCCATAGTCAACATCAACGCTTCTGTAAAAACCTATGGCTTGAAGTTTTTTTACTTCGTTTTCTGCCATTTTTACCACGTTTGTAATTCTTGGGCAGGATTCTAAATCAGTTGTATAGTAGGGGACAATTAAATCTTCTGGTGCAACAAATTTTGATACTGCTCTACCTAGAGCTTCATCGTAATATACTTTTTTAAACGCAGAACCAGCCAAAGGTAGATAAAACAACATTTGGTCAAGCTCTTCATCAAACTCCTCCATAACATGGGTTATTTGATAATTCATAAACTCTTTGACTCTTTGTGCTTGCTCTTCAACAGCTGAACTGTAAGCACCAACTATTTGTGTTTTAACAGGTCCGCCTGAAGGTAATAATTCTTTATATGCTTGTGCTTGAAAGGTTGTTACTGCTTCTCCAAGCAAAGGATGTATTACACCTGATGCACCTTCAAAGGGCTCAGACCTTTCGTCATCAAACTTCATACCTAAGTATTTAAGACCATCTGTGTAAGTTCTTTCCCAGTCTTCACGTGATGCTTTATCTTTTTCTATACCATCTAATAGCTCGTTTGCTATTTGCATGAGTTCGGATTCATCCATAGATTCTGCTAAATTTTCATCAAACCCTGTCATACGTGGTTCTTGTATGCTTGATTCTAATACAGCACTACCATCTTCTTGCATGATAAAGTCTTCTTCGCCAGCTTCTTGTATAGCATCTAATGCTATTTGCATACCTTCGTTGCCTAAAGGTATTTGATTTTCTTCGTTGAGTACGGTTGGATTGATGTCTTTTTCTATTGCCATTAGTAATATACCCTTCTAACTGGTGCCTTTTCTCTATCTTGGTAATCATCATCAAGTGATACCAAGCCCCCCTCTCTAAATCTCATTAGAGCTTGTGTCATAGTATCACATAAATCATCGTTTTTACCAAAAGGAAAGGCTGCACACTCTTCAATCATTTCTTCAGCAAACTTTTTTTGCGGTGCCCAAACCAAACCAGATTCAAATATGGGTGCAACAGAGTGCATCCTTGTAGACTTATCATGCCCTCTTGTAGGTGAATAATTGACGACAGGTATGCCTAATCTACGCAATTCGTGTGTAAGTGGCGTACCAGATGCTTTTGCTTCAATCAAAGTCATATCTGGCTCCCAATATTTATATTCATTAAAAGCAATACGTTTAAGCTCTGGAAAGTCCCATCTGCCTTTTTGTGCGTCTAATAAAACAATACACTCAGGTGAATCAGGAGTAGGTTGAAACACACCCCACGTTGATATAGCAGAATAGTCTGAATTTTCTTTTTTAGAAAAAGCAGTATCGTAGCTTTGTATTATGTAACTTACAGGCGGTAAAGAATCATGTTCCCACATATTCCACCATTCACGTTTAATAATTGAACCTTCTTCTGATGTAGGATTTTGCATCCATTGTGCGTTCCATTTTTGTACAGGCAATGAAGCTTTTACTTTTTCTAATTCTTTAAGTTCCCAAAACTCAGGCCATAAAGCGTTGTTAGTTTCTGGAAATATAGCAGGAAACTCTACAATTTCCCATTGGTCGGCTGCTTCTTCTTTCTGTGCATCTAACAGTTTCGCAGTCAAGTCAATGGTGCTCCACCTAGTCATCACAAGTATGATAGCTCCACCAGGTTGTAAACGCTGTCTAGGTCCAGAGGTGTACCACTCCCAACATGATTCTAAAGCACTAGGACTTAATGCGTCTTGTTCTGAATGTGGGTCATCAATAATTAATAAATCAGCACCACGACCTGTTATAGCTCCACCTACACCTGCTGCAAAATATTCACCACCTTTGTTTGTTTCCCATCTACCTGCTGACTTGGAATCAGCTTGAAGCTCTACTTTGTCAAAAATACGTTTGTATTCATCTGTGTCCATCATATTTCTAACTTTACGACCAAACCTTACAGCAAGCTCGCCTGTATGAGTAGTCTGCATAATTTTACGGTTGGGCTGTTTACCCATAATCCAAGCAGGAAAATAGGTAGAACAAAACTCTGATTTAGTATGTCTAGGTGGCATATTGACAATAAGTCGGTTTATTTTACCGTTAGCAACATCTTCAAGTTTTTGTGCAAAGATTTTATGATGACGACCACAAACAAACTCTGGCCACATATATCTCACATATTCCAAAAAACTATTTTGACATTTATTTTGATTTTTTAATAACTCTAAGCGTTCTTGTAAAACAAGGGTTTCTTTAATTTCTTGGTCTGATAAATGTGAAAGGTTCAAAACTGCCTACCAAATTCAATACTAAGCGGTTGTCCGTAAGTAAGTTCACGCAATTGTGAATCAATATTGTCAGGCATATTTATTGTTTGTGTTGCTTTTGGGTCATATGTTAGGTTAAAAAATCCACCTGTTTCAGGATTTTCGTACATATACTGCAAACGTAAGCCAGCATTTTTAAGTGTGTCTACCATAAACGATAGTCCGATAGAGCCTCTACCACCAAGCCTTGTGCGTGGGGCAACATTAAAATCTTTTATCGGTGCAAGACTTTGCCCCTCGCCACCCAAAATATCAACTTCATATTTACCGTATAAGTCTCGATTCGGTTGTTTTGATATTTCTAGCTGGGTTGGTACTCGATAGGTTTCACCATACAACGAGTCTGCAGGAAAAATATCTTTATCCAAAGTATATCTACCAGATAGTGCGTAATCATGCCCAGGTTGTTTCATTACGTCAAACTGAAAAGGACTTGTTTTATCGCCTATTTTTAATTGTGCTTTGGTTTCAATATCAGAACCAGGTTTTTTAGTTACATCAATTTGTAGGGGTCCTTTTTTAATATCGCCCAACGTATAATCTGCGTACAAACCAGGTGGCATATAATCGCCTGTAGCACCAAATATATCCAAATCTCCAAACTTACCCGATTCAGTAAATCCTAATCCAGCTGCAGTTTTAACATCTTTATTAGGGTCTTTAAAAGCACCAAATGCTAAATCAACGTTACCTGGCAAGGGTATTTCTTTGGTAATTTGTGCACTATCTAGGCCTACATTTACATCTACAGGCAAATTTAAAGCAGATATTGCTTCATCAATTTTTTTTAGTTGAAAAGCATCCTTTCTTTTTGCAAATTCTTTGCTTGGGTCATCAGCTTGTAAAATATCAGCAATAACATCTTGATATGGTAATTTTAAAGACTCAGCTAAATTTTTTGATACTTGGCTTTCTATATCTTTAACAACATCTTTGCTTGCATCATAATCTTGATACAAGTCGTCTAGTGTGCCACCTTTAAATAAATTGTCGTAAGCTCTAAATTCTAGAAGTTTTTGTATTTCTTCTATTTTATCTTCTAGTTCCGCTTTTGAAGTTGGTCCACCCTCTGCAAAACCTGCATATTGTTTGCGTGGATTTTGAAAAAAATATTCAGATTTTGGGTCTCTATAAGTAAAACTTTCTGGGTCTGTGGAACTTAAACCGAATTGTTTTAAATACTCTTCTGATTGTTCATAATCTCTATGTATGCCTTCAATAGCTTCTGGGTCATAGTATCTACCGTATTGATGTGAGTGTGTACCTAATTTATATCCAATAAAATCTCTCAAAGCTTCATTGCGTGCTTTATTTAAAAATTCTATATTTGGGTCACTTGGTATCAGACCTCTTATGCCTGGTGGCATTAAATACTTAACATTTCTCAACCTATCTATAGGTTTACCTGTTATTGCTTCGTCTCTGTATTGACCTACATGAAACAACTCTTCATTTAAAATTTCTAATTTTTCTTTAAAGTCGTAATCTACAGGCATATTTATAATAGCTTCACCTGCAGGGTCTATAAATGGTCTTGCCATACTTACATTAGCTCTGGCTTTTTCTCCACTAAATTTAAACAAATAATCAGTAATTCTTTGTCTTTTGTTTTGTGGATTGCCGTATTCATAATCTTGCACAGTAACATTGTGGTCTTTTTTTAGTCGTTTTATTAATGCACGATATTGTTTTTCTGCTTTTTTCTGTGTTTTTACACTTCTTATAATGTCGTAAAAATAGCTATCTTGGTCAGAAGCGTTAAACATGTTTTGCATATTTTTGTATCTGTTGCCATCTTTATTCAAAAAATTTTCAGGCTCTATTTTACGAAAATATTCATAAATATCATCTTGCGTAATTTTTCCATCTAGGTAAGCATCAGCTAAAACGTAATATGCGTTATAGGAATCATTACCATAAAAATCATAATCTTTTTTTAATTGTATTTGAGACCTGTCAATACCAAGTTTTTTAAACTTAGGTCGTACTACATCTTCATGTAAGTCTTGTATATCAGTATTTATAATTTTAAATACATTATTTTTAATATCGTTTGGGAGTTTATAGGTGCTTTTGATGTTATCGCTTTCTACCGCACCACCTTTAGCAAAGGCATCAACACCTTTTTCTGCTAGAGCTTTTTTTAGTTTGTCGGTAAATTTAATATACGTACCGTCATAGATGGTATCAGTGCCTTCTATTTTATGGAGAACACCAGTTCGGTCTTTTGGATTTGGTAGTAGTTCATTGATAACTTTGGCTATTTCTTTTTCGTTAGCTGCGTATTGGTCAAGAGTAATTTTATCAGGATTACCTCTAGCTTCATCTATTAATTGTGCAGGACCAGCATGAAATCCATCAGCACCTTCATCGTATGCTTTTGCTATACCTCTTCTTATTGGTAATTTGCCATAGTTTGAAAGAATAGGCATTTCGCCTTTGGTGTTTTTATATCCACTTCTTTGTGTAACAACATAAGGGTCTATGAATGGTAGTAAATCTTCATCAACTAAATCAACTACATTTTTGACAACAGTGTCACCGTCTCCTGTTTCCATAAACATTTTTGATGGGTCACCCATATCATCAAAAAAAGCTTGGAGTAAGCCACGCCTATCATCATAATCTATACCTTTATAAACTCTTTGGCCACTGGCATCGACCATATTAAATATTTCATCTTGACTTAAACCAATAGCGTCTGCAAAGGGTTTACCTGTAGCTCTTTCAAATTCTCTTGGTGTTATGCCAAATTCTATATTAAACCCTTCAATACTTTTCGCCAACTCTTCTACTTCATTTGCTGCAGGTTTACCTGCTGCTCTAAGCTCTCTTATTTTTTCTACAGATTTATTTGCATCAATCAATCTTTTATTAATTATTTTTTGAGCAACTGGGTCTTCAAAAGCAGAAAAATATTTACCAGTTTTGTTAGTAAATTTTAATAAAATTTGTTCTTGTTCAAATGGAGTAGCAACTTCTTTTAAAATTTTATCAAATAATTTATCCAAATCTTTTCTTGCCATTTCTCCAGCATTTTCAGTTAGGTTTATTAAAAAATTACCCTCTAATCCTTCTAAACGCATATAGACATTAGAAAAAAATTCTTTTTTTGTTATTGCTTTGTATTCTACTTTATCACTTGTACTTGAATAAAAACCTTTTAAAATCTTTCCTTTACTTCTTACAAATCTGGGTGCACCTTGAACTTCTTCAAGAAAAACTCTTCTCATAGTCTCAGCAATATTTTCAACCATGTCTTGCGTACGGAAATTTTCAGGTAAATTTCTAACATCTGGAGATGTTGCAGACAACTGTGCTCTTTTAAGATATTTGTCTGTTGCTTTTATTAATTCTGCACGGTCTGTACCAAATAATCTTTGATAATCATCTGGTCCTAAAATTTCTTTTAAAGTATCAACATCTTTAGTTTGCAAAGCTTTGTGAGCTTTTGGTGTTAAAAGCCTTTTATAAACTTTAGGATTGTCGTCTACTACTTCAGATAAATTTTGCAAATTTCGTGCACCATCCATGCTTAAAACATTTGTTAAAGTATCAAATTTTTCTTTTTTTGCTATTTGAAAACCTCTTAGTTCATGTTGCATGTAGTCTGATTGTATTCTTACAGTAGATGAAAACTTATCTGTTGGTTCCAACTTTAAGTCATCTATCATGTCTTGTATTTTCTTTTGCACACCAGAGCTTGGGTTTGGTATGCCCTCACCAACTTCATTGGTCGCAGGGTTGCGTAAAGCAGGTCTGAAGTTTCTAGCATACCCATCAAACGTGTAGTGTCTATTGCCTCTTAAACCATCTTGGTTGAAACCTGACATATGTATGTCATTACGACCTCTAGGTTTTACACTTTTTGGTGCTCTTAAAAAATATATATTTTGTTCTTTGTTGCTTAAAAGTGAATTAGCCAAAGTATCATCTATATATCCACTTTGCCCAGGCTGCACAGTACGTGCATTGATTGCATTGCTTTGCTCTCTTGCAAGATAGTTGTCTAAACCTTTTTTAGTTATAGTTCTACCTTCACCTGCAGATTTAAGTAATTTAGGGTGTATGTCACCAGATTCTGTAATTACATTCAATAATCTTAATTCACCAAAAATTTCTGGCCCTAACTTACCTAATTCGTCCACCCACTCATCGGGTGTTAAGTCATCTAACTTAGTATTTATTTTTCTTGTACCAGCAACTTGCATATTATTAAGATATTTCCTGGCTTTTGAAGCAAGCTCTGGTTGTTGTGGACCAATTCTATAATTCATTTCTGCCAAGGGTTTTGGCACAAACTCCTTAACTTCGGGTAAATCATCCTTGGGTGCAGGAAGTGACAGCGGCTCTTCTACTACAGGGGGTTTTTCAGTTTTTTTTGGAGAGTCGACTGCTTTTGGAGCAGTTTTTGCTGCACCTCTTGCACCACGAAGGAATCTAAATAAAGGAATCAAACTTATGCCTGCTAGACCAGCTAAAGCAATATTACCTGCAGCACCTAACTTTTTACCTTCTCTAAATGCTGTTACGCCTCTACGACCAAACTCACCAACTTCGTAAGCAGCCAAAGCATCTCCTATACCTGGAGCGACACTAATGGCTATTTGGTCTTTTATGGGTAATTGTTCAAAAACACGATAAGCTTCACGCATATTGCCTGCTTCAATCTGCTCTTTGATTTGGCTATAAGTTGGTGTTGTTTCAGCCATGAGAGGCTATCTGATTTTGATTCTATTTAATATGCTGTCTATTTCTGACCTTTGTGGATTAGCTAGATTCATACTAGACGGAACATTTTGAGCTTGAATTGCTATTTTTTGTTGGTTTAATTGGTCAATTTCTTGGGCAATTTGTTGAGCACGTGCAAATTCGTTATTACGCACTACCATATTGTACTCTTTCATAAGATTAGCAATATCTGCGTCTATAGAAAATATATTAGGTTCATTACGCATAAACATTGGACCACCTTCTGCCATTCTTGCTGGTGGTTCAGGTGGTGGAGGGGGTGGAGCACCCATTCCTCGCAACGGTGTAGGAGGTGGTGGATTTTGCAATTTGTCCGTTTCATCCGTATAGCCATATTGAACTAACTCCAAGTAGTTTCTAGGGTCTTCTACAAATTGCTGTCTTAAGTTTTTTTGTGCCTCTTGTAGTGCTTGCTGAATTGAAAATTTTTGTTGTGCAAAATACCTACCTAATTCTTCTGGATTGTTGAGTAAAACATTCGATGGTGATGGTGGCTGTGTAAATCCGTCCGTAGCGTCATATAAAGCTGCAGTACCTGCAAGTCCAAGACCTGGTATCATAGGATTCATTCTAGCCATTCTTGCTAAACCGCCTATACCTCCTGCTGCCATACCTGCTCCACGTGCCATTTGTGCCCCTCTGGCTGCTGCTGTTAACCCTCCTAATGCTGCTGGTATTGCTGGTAATGCCATTATATTCCAAACATCTCCCTAGCTTGTTGCAATTCTTCCATAGTTAAGCCTACTTGTTGCAAAAAAGCCTGTATTTCTTGTTCTGAAGCACCCTGAGATACCATTTGTTGTAAAATTTGTATAATTTGCATGAGGGCTTGTTTTGCTTCTGCTCTATCAGATTCTGAGATTGAATCTAATTCTGATTGCATTTGACCTGCCATATTTTGAGGGCCAGGAGTCCCTTGCATCATTGGTTGTTCTGGTTGCATTACAGGTTGAACCTGCATACCCATCATATCTTCTTCCATGTGGTACCTCGCTGTTTACATCAGATATTAACACAAAAAAGAGAAATGTGTTAAATATGTTTTTTATTTGTGTGAGTTATTATCCTTGTGTGTCTATATATAGATGCAACCCTATTTGTGCCTCCCCACCCCTTTTGACGGCATATCCGACTGTTTTTTTTGTGAAGGCAAGGAATCCTGCCCATAAAAAAAGGGAGCATAATGCTCCCTCAAGATGTCCGACCTTATTATCTACATCTAATATTAAGCTCCTTTTTTTAGATGTAGATTATTAACGACTTCTTTTTGTTTACAGATTTCAAGCCAGATAAACATCATCTCCTTGTCTTCCTTTTCTTTAATCTTTTCAATCTTCTTGTCGTACTTTTCGCCAACATCTTCATAGAGTTTTTGTAGTCTTACAAGTTCTCTAGTTTCTGTATCAATTCTAGAATCTAAATTTTGCATTAGTTAATCTCCCTTAATGTAGGAACTTCTTCCTGTTGTTCTTCTATCTGTGCGAGTTCCAAATTTGGCTGACCATTTCTGATTATCTCAACACCATTTACTATAAGAGATTGGCAATTGTCTTCCCAACCTCCACCAATCAACTGACCCTCTATGGTTAGTCTCAATTGAATCTTCATAAAACCTCCTATATGTTTATTAAAGATACATCTATTATCGGTTATTGGATACAAGATGTCAACAATTATTAACAACTTTTTTTAATGTCTTTTCTTTGTCTAGTTCGTAAATCCAAATGCCTTTTCTAGTCATGTGCTTTGGATTCTGTTTGCAAAATCTTTCTGCTTCTTGTGTGCATTGCTCTAAAGATACCGACCACACTCGTGGTAAATTCCTATGGCAATACCCGACATAACCATAAAACTTTTTATTCATCTTTACACCTCCAACAATAATGCCTTGTTTCTACTTTCTTCCAACAATCCATTCCATATTTTTTATACGGATAGTTTTTGATTTGCATTTCTTCATCTTCGTAGATTGGAGAATCACATCTGTCACAAGTAAATGAATAATCTTTGTTTTGTGTGTGAGGTAAAACTTTGTATGCCATAAATCACTCCTATTTAATTTATTATGTGTCTATTTTAAATCTATTGGATACAAATTGCAACACCTTTTTCATCTTTTTTTTCCAGCCCCTGGAGTCCAGCAAACTTTGTATTGTGATAGGCTTGTGGCAGTTTATCGAACAAGGCATGAAAGCTACTTCAATCCCGACCCGACAATAGGAAAACCACCACAAGAACAAAACCCCAAAATATTAACAGTTCCATTTATTCCTCTGTATAGCCGTCAAACCAAACGCCAGGCTCGTGTGTATCTTCTCTTTGGCAATGCTCCTGGGCTTCTTTCTCAGTTAATCCCGTTTTGATAACTTTGTTATGGTCTTTGTGATTACTGTCTCTATAAAACCTTACTATCTTATACATTTAATCCTCCTGTATGTAAAAGAACTATCTTAACATCTGGATACAACTTGTCAATAGTTTATTTTTATTAATCCAGCAGATACCTGGGCTGGGACTAAGCTCTCGTTTATTGTGTATTCCTGATACTTGTGTGTCCATATAACTGATAACTTAATCACAATCCCGACTTCCCGACTTGTGAAATGCCCGACTTTCATCGGGCAGTTCTTTACATTTTAACCGTAGGCTCTTAATGTTAATTCTGCAAGAATATCATTACGCTTCTTTCTTGCTTCATCTCGTTCTTCCTGCGACTTAGTTTCATCTTCAGCAATCGCATCAAGCTCTTCGATAATTTCTCTATATGTTTTCATTTAAACCTCCTATATGTTGTTAAATGAGTTTATATAATAACAAATGGATACAACTTGTCAACCCCTTTGTGAAAAAAAGTTTATGTTTTTTTTAATCCCTTTCCAGCATGACGGTTCGTCTGGGACGGCCTCGAATATTAATATTTGTTTATAACTGTGTGTTTTAGTTAATACTCGTATAGCAAAACCCGACACCCGACTTCCGACAAAAGTAGCCCGACATTTCTATCGGGCTTGTGCCATTATAATTGAATAGAGTCAACCACTTGTGCAATTATCTTTTCGATATATTTTTGTGCATCTGGTTTAATTAAAGCAACAGTTAGCTTTTCTTCTATGTCGCTTTTGATTGCATACTTGTTATAGGAAAATAACAAATGCGAATCATTCCATGACAAATTTTGTAGTTGACAATACTTGCTAGTATTGGGATTGTTGTTTAAATCACGAATATCGTCATTAATTTCTGATTTTAAGCCTCCTAACTCTTTGTCTATTTCACGATATTTTCTATGCAAGGCTAACAACTGCTTGTGCTTCTTCTCAATAGCTTTGTATTGTGAAGTTTTACGAGCATCACTCTCTAGTTTTTCAATCCTTTCTTCTAACCCGACCATAACTTGATTCGCCATAGCCTCCATTTCATATTTTCTAATCATAATTTTTCTCCTATGTAATGATTAAGTATCTAATATAAAGTATAGGATACAACTTGTCAACTCTTTTGTATATTTGTTTTCACTACCAGCGTCAGAACCAGATGACGAAAACCTGAAGGATAGTGTTGTTATGTGTTATATTGGTATATCTACAACAAAAAACTAACCCGACAACCCGACCCGACCCGACCCGACTGCTTTTTTATTTGAGGACGACTAAAAGAAAGAGGGTATGCGATTATCATTACAAATTTCTTACATATAATTAAAAACATAATATTAATTGGATACAAATAGTTGACAATTATATTTATAAGAGTATGATTGTAATTGTCAGGTTAGCAGAAAACTTGGATAGCTATTAAAGTATAAATCCAGTTTGGCACAGTAGTCCATACATAGTATCGGCTTAGATGTCATATGAACAACGCCTTACATTTTATTAAACCATTATTACTGTAGGAGGTTAAAAATGGCAACAAGAAGTAATATCGCTTATCAGCGACCGAATGGGCAAGTTGTAGTGGCATACTGTCATTGGGACGGATACCCAGAACATAACGGAGTAATGTTAAATCAACATTATGACAACCAAAAGAAAGCAGAACAATTAGCCAATCAAGGTTATTTTTCTGGCATAAAAGAAACTCTAGCCGAATCTTTATCAGATAGAGCAAATGAGTTCCCACCGATAATTTATCATTCAGCACATACTTTTTATAATGACATAGAGTCTGAAATTGAGTATGTATATCTGTTTAAAAATGGACAATGGTATATGGCAAAGCACAAAGTTGCTTACGATGATGAATATAAATGTATTCAACAAGGCATTACAGAAAATGACTTGCAACCCTTGTGGTCTGTCTTGGCTACACTAGAAAAGGAGTCAGCATAATGAAAGCAATACATATAAACCCATTTGAGAAAACTGTCAAAGAAGTTGACATACTTGGCAACCTAGAAGATATATATGTTCTTCTAGGGTGTCGCCCTTTAGACGCAATTAACTATGATGACAAAAATGTTCTTTATGTTGATGACGAGGGACTGCTCAAAAATGACCAACGATATTTTAGTATCAATGGAAAAAACTTTGCAGGTAAAGGCTTGGTTATGGGATACGATGACGAGGGAGATTCTATTGATACATCTTTAAATGCAGATGACTTAAACATTCAATGGCTTCCAGATGACCATGTTGAACAACCATTTATTAATTTCATACCATTTAATTAGGAGGTGGCAGATGAGTAACGTTTTGAAAGCAGTAAAAGAAGCAAGTATATCTGTTGCTTGTTTGTTAGATGATATTGCAGTTGATGAAAACAACGACATTAATATTTTTGAAATAGAAAAAGATATAGAACATATACAAGACCAGATAACAATCATAGAAAATCATTTTGAGGAGGTGTCAGATGAGTAAGGCAATTTATGTTGGATATGAAATAGGTTATGACCGAGATGGAGCTTTAGATTATTTTTGGCAAGATGAAAAAACTGAATTTTATGATGAAGCAAAACATATTGTTAAAACTACAAAAGTAAAAGACATAACTGATGCAGAAGATGAAAAACTTGGCTTACAAGATTGGTTATGGAAAATAGAAATATTTAACAAGGGGGTGTCTGATGACAATTAAAATAAATTTAGAAGATGATTTTTACATACTTGTTGAAACACATGAGCCAGATTTTGATAAACCAGAAAATGATGAGTTGCATGACAAACTTCGAGATGAATACGATTTTATACAAGGAACACATTCTTACGAAATATATAAAGGTCAAGATTTAGAGCCTTTTTTTTCAGATTATCACGATATTTGGAGTGTTGACCAAGCAATATTATTAGCTAACCAAGATATACCTTATTATAAAGAGTTATATTTAGCAGAACTAAAAAAACAAACAGGAGGAGTCTGATGAATGATTTACAACAAAAAAGACAAATGCTACTAAAAAACAAAGTAGTGAATGGAGTCAAAATACCACCACACTTGCAATATCTAAGCAGACAAAAGCTGTTGGCTTTGATGTATATATTTAGAGCAAGAACATGATTGCAGAAATATTTATTGTAGTGATGTTTATCATTTTGTATGTAGCAAGCAACGGAAGTGATTAAATATCGAATTAAAATTGTCTCCTATGACCCTGAGAAATATGACCTACTGCGTTATGCCGACCATGACAAAGTAGGTTTCTCAGTTGGTTATTTAGTTTACAAAGACAACAAACTTATCAAAACCTCTTGGCACACTTCTAAGCGTCAATTGTTTAAGTCTATAGACAAACTATTGAATAAATCAGATTCTTAGCCTATAATCGCCACAAGGCTTTTCTGACTATATAAAAATTCCGATTTGCATATAATTACTCCAATCCGTTGGGAGAGCCTTCTTGTTCTTCTGTTATCTCGTCCAAAACTTCACTATTTTTTTCTTTTTCTGTTTGCTGGTCTTCTTCCAGGTCTGGGGATTCTAATGCACTATCCACAATTTCATTGCCCATCAATTGTTTCAATCTATTTTCTACTTCTTCCCGACTCATTTGGTCTATCTTCCCGAACATAACTTCTTTTCTGTCTACGATTAATCCCCCGACTTTAAGCAAACTATTCTGGGCTGATATTGCAGCGTTAAATGAGCCAGCTTCCATAGCCTTGTCCCGAATGTCATATAAATCCTGGACTGCCCTGTCATAGTTCAATTCATACTTCTTCTTAGCCTCATTCATCAAATAATTGTATTCTTTGCGAATGATAGGATTGTTCATAAGTTTATTAGCCATTTGGCGTGGACTTGTGTATCCAGCTTTATAGGCCGATTCTACGAGTGATAGTCTTGGATTGTTAACTGCTATCCAAATGAAGTTTCTTTGCCTACGATTGAGTTTTTCGTCTAGATTGCAATATTCAATTGGAGCTTCTTCGTCTGAAGATAAGATAGGTTCATATTCTAATTTATTCTTTCTATGTCCCATGTTCGCATATTAGAGCAGGCGTTAGCTTTAATACTAGCTACCCCCACTTTACCTAAAGTGTATTGAGAGGATACTTGAAATGAGTAAACTTAGTCAAGTATTTTCTTATATTTTTAAACTATTTTAGTTATTCTCTTGTGACAAAAATGAAAAAAATAAAATATTCGTCAAATGCCCATTCCTACAGGGTTTCAGCTTGTCAGACAATAATGACAATAATCGACAAAAATCTATTTGTTGACTTTTTTGTCTAAATATTGCGTTAAAACCTGGTCAACTATCTGTGCTACATCTTTATCGCCTAGTTCATCACTTAGCTGTGCAATGCAAAAACTTATAGTAGCCAAAGTTATATTTAGCTTATCTTCGCCCCTATAAACCATGCTTTCAAACATAGAATTTAATCTATGAATAAGTTCATGTAATGTTGGCTTACCTTGTTTGTCTTTTATTTCAACAATTTTTGGCATATCGCATGATAGCACGATATATCCGAGAAAAGAAACAAAGAGGCTATGTGATTATAGTAAACATAGGAGGTCATAACCTCTCTGCTTCTTAAATCTGTTAAGTCAGCGTATAACTATGAATATTACCAATAATGAGAGATTATACACTAACCTAACAAACTAACTTAAATTACTGATTCGTAATCTTTCTGGTATTACTACCGACCAATTACAGTCATCACAACAACGACCATCATTTATTGGTTCAGCGTTATTACCATGTTCCCATACAATATTACCATCTTTATCTTTCAATGGCTTTATGTATCCAGAACAGATACTACACTTAACTTTTTTTATTTCAGTAACTTTGGTCATAATGGACAATCCCGACTGTTATCTTCATCATAAAACATTAACAAGTCTGTTTCAGGATTAGTACAATCCATTCCGACATTTTCTTTGTAATACTTCTGATAAGCGTCTTTGATGCTATGTGTCTTTTTATTATTATAATCATCGACAGCCATCTCATATGACATTCTCATCATTGTATATAAACCATTAGTTTTTCCCATATCTTTACTCCATGTGAAACTATTTGTAGACATTATACATAAATTATTGTAATATACAAATCTACATATTTAAGGAGAGTATTTATATGTCAAACACAAAAGATGTTGATATTGGTAATATCATTGATGATGTTATCAGTTACACAAACCCAAAATCTAAAGAAGATTTAGAGCAAAGAATTGCAGAAGATAAAATTAATTATCTAGTCTGGCAAGTAGATGTTGCAGTCAAAGAATTGCAAGCAGAAGTAGACAAACTAAAACAATCAACTAAGGAGGTATCGTGAACTTACCAGAAGAATTACAGAAAATACCACACAAGCAGATAGGCGATGCGTTTTATTTTCCTAACATGGATAACCATACCTATCACAATGGCCCTGGCATATCTTCATCATTTATTAGAAGATTTAGTCAGAGTCAATTGCACGCACTACAAGAAGTTATAGAGCCAACACCAGCTATGAATTTTGGTTCGGCTGCTCATACATTGATTGTAGAGGGAGAGGGTGCTTTTTTTACAGACGTTGTAACTATCAAAGGCTCTCCATACACCAACTCAAACAAAGCACTCAAACAAGAAAGCATGGACAAAGGTTTGATTGTTATTAACGAGAAAGACCAAGATACCATATATAGCATGGAAAACAGTCTTGTATCGGAAGCGAGAGCTTATCTAAATCCAGATAAAGAGTATCCACAGGCTTTTGATTCACCGTACGAGGTATCTATATATTGGTTTGAACAGGATATTCTATGCAAAGCTAGAGCTGATGTAGTATTGAATCCATTTGACAAGCCACACGCAGAAAACGCCATAGTGCTTGTAGATTATAAAACAACGAGTGATTGCTCTGTCAGGGGGTTTACCAATTCGGTAAGAAGATACTCGTATGATTTACAAGCATCATGGTATAAGCGTGGTTTTGAAAAGGCAGGCTTTGTTGTGCATGACTTTGCGTTTGTTGCACAAGAAAAAAAGATGCCGTACGCTAGCAAAGTATTTAAAGTAAATCATACTGACATGGAGGTTGGTTGGAACTTTCTTAGCGACTACATAGATGAATACAACAAAGTATTCTGGCAAGGTAAACAAGAAGCTTCTATCTACAACAGTCCTAATGTTGTTGACTTAGATACAGGTAATTTTTATAGAGAGGAACAAAATGACAATAGAGATAGATAAACGAAGTGAATATTCTACATATATTAAAACAGGTAGCCTAACAATTTATGTTGAACATTCGCCTGGTTGTGCAGAGGATTATGTTTCTGTTTGGGAAAATAATTCTGCGGAGGATGAAATACTTTTTCAAACAAACTTTGATTTTGAAGATAATAAAAGACATATAAAGGAAGTTAAAAATGACTGACAACGTGAACCACCCCCCACATTACGCCAAACAAGGCTCTATAGAGTGTATTGACGCAATTGAATCAGCCTTAACTTTTGAAGAATTTAAAGGTTATTGTAAAGCAGCAGCGTTTAAATACATTTGGCGTGAAGACCACAAAGGAGCTAATATCCAGGATATAGACAAAGCCATATGGTATCTAACAAGGCTTAGAAACAAGCTGGAGGATAGATAATGGACTTAAGTTTTTATGCCTTAATTTGTATTATCTTATTAATTATATATCAGGCTTCATCAAATCCATAAAAAAGGGGCTTAACGCCCCTTAGTTTTTGCATACCCCTAGAAAGGTGGAACAGCTTCTTTTGGTGGACTCATGTCTGCGTCCTCTGGCTGTAGGTACAATCTAATTTTAGTTTTCTTAGTTTGCACCAGGCCATTGTCTCCTTGAAACTCGTCATCTATTTGCTCAAGCTTCAAAATAAGATTTTTACCTACAAAGTCAGAATGATTCTCTGGGTATTTTTTAAAGCCTACAGCTTTAGTCATACGAGTAAACAGCTCTGTACTTATACGCTTGTTGTCCTCGTTTGTTGCCCAAAGGTTATACCATTCATTGTGGTCTCTATACTTACCACCATCAATTTGATAGGTCACTTTCAACGTCCAATTACCAGCTTGTGATTTATATTTATCAGTAGCTATAATCTTTGCGTTGTGTTCTCCATCAGGTGCAAGAGGAGTGCCTGTCGACATCTCCTCTATGTTTTCAAAAAACTCTACATCACCGAAATCACTCATTTGATTCTCCCACATTATTAGTTAATTTAAACCCTAACTTTTCAATCAAGGCACTTATATCAGGCTGTTCAAAGTTATCTAATTTACCACTACGGTCTTTAGCTTTGTAGCCTTGTCCATAAACAGTTTGCAACCATCTATTTTGTATGTTCTTGCCCTCGTCATCTTGGTCTTCAATAATACGCAAAGCAAGCACTTCATCAAAGAAGTAAGTTATTGATTCGCCTAACTTAGTTCCTACCATTTTAGGTGCGTGTCTAAGTATGCCATCATCATTAACTACATCTTCTTTACACAGAAATAATACGTGCATATGCAAATCTCTAAAAGCACGCATTAAATTTGTTACAGATTCTTGAACATTACCATATGCCATTCTTGGGTCTTTACTTCTAGACTTTTCCCATGTCAGTAATATCTCACTGATTTCGGAAACAGAATCTAGAACAACCGTGTCATATTGTAATTGTCCAGACTTGAGTGCATCGTGTAATGACATTACTTCCGATGCTTCTTTTACTTCTATAGCATCAACATTCTGTGCATCTTGAATAGACAACAGACCAGCTTCAGCACTTATGACAAGCACCTTACCTGGACAAGTTTTTGCTAGAGTTGTCTTCCCAGAGCCTGCCATACCATAAACTAAAATCTTAGCTCCTTGGCTTTGCACAAGCTTGTGAGGTGACACTATTCTTTGGGATAGTTCCATATAATACTCCTTATTATTAAAAAATTACTTGCATAGTATAATACAAAAAGATACTATATGAAACAATTATCTTAAAAATTGTTACAAAAAGGAGTAATTATGGAAGTTTTAGAAAAAGACTTAACCTGGCAGGCAAATTATTATTATAGAACAAAAAGTTTTGCAATCAAGAAACTGAAAGATTTAGAAACTTTAGGATTCAAACCCAACCATACAAATAGAGTTGTAAAAAGATACACCCTTAGAGAGTACATAGAGTTTCTTGGACAGAGAAAAGCTGCACAAGAATTTGGGTGTTCGGAAGCATCTGCTAAGTCATGGAGATATGGTTATAGGAAGCCTACTGTAAATCAAGCAAAACAAATTATACGAGCTACAGACGGGAGACTAGACTTTGAATCAATATTTGGTTCAGTATCTGATATTCTAGAAAAAGAAGAAGCTTAGTGTGTTCCAACTCAATATTAATGAGGAGCATACTCCCCTAGAGCAGGCACTTGCCTATTATGATGATGGGTATAATGTTGTGCCTCTGCAAAGGTCTAACAAAAAACCACCGCCATTCTTGGGTGGGTGGGAACAATATAAACAAGAAAGACCACCTAGAGACTTAGTAGAGTCATGGTTTAAAGACAGAGATAACCTTGTCGTTGCACTTATGTGTGGTAATTTTATAGTTGTAGATGCAGATTCACCAGAAGCAATGGATTGGGTAGAAAAGAATCTACCAGCTTGTCCATTTAAAGTGATTACAGGCAAAGGTATGCACTACTATTATAACAACCCACAAAACTATACTACCTTTGCTACAAGAAGAACTGCTGAAACGCCTATAGAACGATTAATAGACATAAGAGGTGTAGGTGGTTTGATAATTGCACCTTGGAGCAGACACGCCAATGGCCAGATTTACAAACCCATAACCTTTCCTGATTGGAAGATACATGACCATAATGACTTACCAGACTTTACAGAAGTTGAATTTACCAAAATAACAGGCGTACCAAAAACAGAAACTAATGTGCAGACAGCACCATTCTCGCTTGATGGAGTGCATGAAGGCTCACGTAACGATGGAGCTGCACGTATTGCAGGCTATTTAATATCTAAAAATGTAAACTTAGAATTTGTAAAAGTATTCTTACAAAATTGGAACAAACTTAATAACCCACCACTACCACAAAAAGAAATAGATGGCGTTGTAGATAGTGTCAAAAGCACGCATGATAGAAAAAATCAAATAGCACCCTTGTTTATACAAGCATCAGAAACCATACAAAAACCAAAAGACTTATTTAATCCACCTGGATTGCTAAAAGATATGTTTAAGTTTTGTGAAGAAATAGCACAAGTACCACAACCAGAGCTTTCTTTAATCGGAGCTTTGGCTTTAGCTAGCGTGACCTGTGGGCGTATTTACAGAACCAATATGAACAACTTTTCGTCCATGTACTTTATGGGTATCGCAAAGTCTGGTCAGGGTAAAGAAAACATCAAAACATTTGTAGAGTCTGTGCTAAACGCTAGCGACCATGAAAAGCTTGTAGTTGGAGATGGGTATACCTCAAGTGGTGCTGTTCATTCTGTTTTGAAGATGAGACCAACGCAAATAACTATTATGGACGAGTTTGGTAAAAGACTAGAAGCCATAGGTAATTCGCAAAACACTAATAGAGAAGATGGCATACAAACACTTATGGAAGCTTGGGGTAGATGTCATGGCACACTAAGACCAGACAACTACTCACTTATGAATGTGCAAGAGCAATACAAAGAAATGATGATGAGTCGTGTAACACACAAACCTGCTATTACTCTTGTTGGTTTATCTGTGCCAAAAAACTTTTACAAAGCACTTAACAGTGGGCGTATCGCAGATGGTTTCTTAAATAGATTTGTTGTCGTTGAGTCAAAAGAACCAAGAAGAGTTGGGGAACTTAGAAGATTTAAAGAGCCACCTACATCAATTATCAACTGGGTAAACTATATAAGAAGACAAAGAGGTAATATGTCTGATGTAGCACGTGATAACGCTGAAATAGACTTAGAGCAGATAGTATTGCAGTTTGATAGAGAATCAGAAGAAATATTACAGGACTTTGCACGAGAGATAGTTAAAAGACAAGATATACTTGAAAAAGACAACCTAGAACCACTTCTAAGCCGTTCTAAGGAAAAAGCTATGCGTTTGTCATTATTATCTACTCTTGCATCAAATGCAGACGCTACAACGATTACAGGCGATGTTACGCAGTGGGCAGTAGATTTTATTAGATACTATGATTTGTTATTCATAGAAGCTTGTAGAGATAAGGTAGCTAGTAGTGCCATGGAATCTAAAATTAAACAGGTCTTGTCGTTTATAAGGTCTAGAAACGGAGAGGGCATATCAAAACGTGAAGTAGATAGGCATGAGTTATTTCGTAGCATGAAGTCCTATGAAGTAAAAGAAATTATAGAAAGACTAAAAAACGCAGGAGAAATACAAGAGGTAGAAATAAAAGTTGGTGGTAAGGGTAGACCAGCAAAACGATTTGTTGCCGTTGACCCAACCTTTTTTGAAGATACCTAAACTACAGGTCTGCCAGCTACTTGTTCTGCAAAAGCCAAGCGTTCTGGTGATAGTGGGTCTGTAGGCGTTTGTGTGGGCTCTACTTGCGGTAAAGCTAACTCAGATGTTTTTAATGGTGCAGTCAATCTTTGTATAGAATCTTCTAACAAATTTACACCCTCTTCTGACTGACTTTGTATATCTTCATCTGTGACACCAGCTTCTGTTTGTATGTCACGTAAGCCACCCTCAAGCTGTGATTGTACTTCCGCTGACACGGGTTTTATTTCTCCATCAATAAACCTTAATCCAAACTGACGGAGTGTGTTGTTAAAAATTTTAAGTGCCTGCGTAATAGCACCTTGTTCTGTGCTAGTCATAAGCTTCACAAAAAATCTATTACCAAATAAAGCTCTTGCTACAGCTAATCCTGTAACTACTGGTAAAGTAGCTAAAGGTGTAAATACAATACTAGCAGCTATACCTGCAGCCACAAGACCACCAGCTCCTGCACTTCCTCTACCAGCTTCTCCTATAGTGAGAACATCTATTTGTTTTTGAAATGTTCTTAAATCTTTAGCCAACTCTCTGCCAAACATAGCTTCCAATGTTTCGTCACCGTATGAATCTAAAGCTGTTTTTAGGTTTTGATGTTTAAAAATGTCAGTTACTTTTCCTTTGCCGTTAAAATCTACAGCTTTTGATAAAAGTTTTTGCATACTTGCTTGTTGCACAGCGTTAAACACTTCTGGTCTATCTTTTAATGTTTCACGCAATATATTTATATTTGCAGCTGATTTTGGTCTAAATATGGTGTTTACTGTTTCTTCTATGCCTAGCTCGGGCAGTCTTGATATAGCTCTGTTTTGTTCAAACGCAAGTCTTTCTGCACTTGCTTTGGCTAGATTTTCTAATTCTTCAATAAACTTTCTACCGCTTTGGTAAGCATCTAAACCTTGACCTTTTTGGAATTTGGTAAAATTAGTTGTCAAATCACGTAATGCTTGCGGTCTTATTTTTGGACTAATCATGTTGATTTGTTCTATAGCTTCTAAAACTCTTTTACCACTGCTTTGTCCTGTAACAGGATTTCTGAACAATGACTCTATTTTACCTGGAGCGTCAGCTTCAAACCTTTTTATTTCTTTTGCAAATTGTGCAAAATCAACACTGGTCAAATCATCTTTAGTCGCTTTTCTAAAAGCGTCATTGAATAATCTTTGCTTAAGTTGTGCTTTTAGATTTTCTTCATATAATTTTGGCTTACCATTTGCATGAAAAGTTTGTTGGTTTGTTCTAGCTAAATATTCATCATATTTTCTTAAGCCATTAAATATATCATCTAACTGCCCAGGCTCTCCACCTAGTATCGCCATTCTATAAACATCGTCAGATTGTATAGCACCAATAGAAGCGTTTGAAATAAGCTGGTCCATTTTTTTACTTTCAAACGGTGCCATTCTTTTTCTAAATGTTGCATTGGCTTCTCTCAAACCAGCAACAGCAGCAGATAATTGTCTGTTAAGACCTTGATTTAGTGCTACCTCAATACCATTATTTGCACCATATTGTGCAATACGTTGTGCAACTTGTGTTTCAGCTAAAGCTTCTATTTCAGTAAGTATGCTTTGATTTCTTTGTGTAGCAGAACCCATATCGTCAAAAATACTTGCAATGTCTGCAACTAATTTGCCTTCTTGTTGTTTTCCGACTACTTCATCTTTAAATTTTCTTATTTCTGAAAAGTCATTTCTTATTTGCCTTAGTGTTACACCAAATTTTGTGCCGTCATCAAGAACACTATTATAAACTTCTTCATATCTAGCAGGGTCATTAACTATACGTTTATTCATAACTCTACGGGATTGTTTTTCTAGTTTATCAATAATGCCTTCCATTTGTTTTACAACACCAGAATCGATTTCTGAACCAGGTTGCCTTAATTCACCAAAGTTATTACTATTTTTAAAATCTTCAATCCTTGCCTGTGCAACTCGCATATGTTTATTTACAACTGTGTTTATAGTTTTGTTTATATGTTGTGCATCTATTAACTCGCCAGAGTATTTTGGCTCGCCTCGTACCATGGTTGTAATAACGTCCTTGTATGTTCTTTCAAACGGTAGACCTGTTATTGGGTCAATTTCTGGGAATCCTGTTTCAGGGTCAATTCTTTGTGGTTTGAATGGATTAGCTATATCTTCAAAATACCTATCAACCTTGCCGTATTGTTTGCCGCTTTCAGCCATTATTTTATATCTAGCAATTCCCATAGTTTCTTTGAGAGTTTCTCCAAACTGTCTTCTTGATGGTATTTCTGCATATGGTTTGTTTACTTCTAAAATATCTTCACCAATATCACCAATGAGTTTTTTAAGACTGTCTGTTACGGTTTGCTCTTGAGCACGCAAAACCTGTAAAGCTTTATTAACCTCCATATCTAAACCACCTTTGGCTATTTCTGATAAATAACCGTCTAATGCAGCTTGTTCTTTTTTAATACCACTCAGCATATAATCAAGTTCAGCAAACAATGCTTTTGCATTTGCTGTATCTCTATTATTACCAAAAACTTGTTCAGAAAATTGTTGATACCTACCAGGTAACATTTTTTCTAAAGAAGCTTGTGCTGGCAAAGCACCTTTTGAAAGTTTCCAATCAAACTTTTTAACCTTACCCTCTTTAATAGCTTTGTTTATCTCTCTTTTAGTTGCAGGCCTGCCTAAATTCATGTCTAATTTCATTACATCTTTGTAGCTTAAATTTCTAGCCATAACCTCTAAAAGTCTTTGATTCTCTATAGGTGCTCTTTTGCCAAGTAATAACTGATAAATTTTTGCAGGTGCTTCTCCAAATACACCTTGACCAACAGAGCCAATCAAAAATTCTTTTGTAAATAAATCTTGTAATTCATCACGTTTTTGTAGTTGAAAACCTTCTTGAGCGTCCACGTATTCTTCTGCACCTTTACCTGCTGTTGAGCCAACCCCAGCTAAAAACATTCTTGCTAAAGGGTCTCTACCACCTAATAAAGAAGATAAAATTTTGACTAATCTAGCTTGTGGCAATAAGGCTGCAACTGTGCCTACAACAGGACCAGCTATGCCTGCGAAATCAGCTAAATCGCCTGTTTTTAAATTAAAAGAGTTTTCATCTATAATTGTGTTGAGATTGATTGTAGAGCCATCTTGCAAAGTTCTTTGTTGTACTTTATCTTCAAGGCCTAAAACTCTCATACCCTCTGGTGTAAGTGCTAATTGACCTTTCGTATTTCTTACGTAACCATCATGCCCAACTTCATTGTCAACTATTGCTTCTTGTTGTTCTAAGCTTTTACTGTTGTCAAGTTTGTTAAGTAAATCATTTAAGACTTTGTTTTCTTCATCTAAAGTTTCAGCTCTACTTAATTTTCTTCTTAACTCTCTATTGTTGACACCAGTTTCATAATCAAAAAATAACTCATCGTAAAAGGGGGATATGGTGCCAGTAGCAATTTCTGCTTTAGTTTTTTTTCTAGCTTCTTCTTCGTTAGCTGCATCAACTATGTGCGTGACTCCAGGGGCTATAAGAACTCTAAATCTAGCCATTATAAGCTTATATCTTGTATGTCAACAGTTGCTGATTGTGGGCCACTAGCTGATTGTACTGCAGTTGTCGTTACAACTGATGGGTCTAGACCAATAATTTTCAATATTAAATCTTCGTATGGAGTAATGGCAGCTAAACCTTTTCCTTGGTATGCTGGGTCTTGTAAAACCCTGTAATCTGAAGTAATTTTTCTTTGTTTATCTCTGTTATTTTTTATCAAGTTTGCTCTAGCATTGTATAATTTTTTTCTTATTTCTGTGGGGTCGCCAGTCAAATCAAGACCACCAAACACCCTATCAACAATGTCTCTATCTAAATTTGAAATAGTTCTACCAGACTCATTTAAAATTTCTCTAATACTTCTTTGTTTTACTTGCTCTATATAATTTTGTATTTTTGTTGCATCAGAAACATTAGGGTTATCTATGCCTAAGAAAGCAGCTGCTTCATCTTTAAATCTCATTATTCTACCTGGCAAACCTGTGATAGGTACACCTTTTTCTATAGCTTCATCAAACAAAGATATTGCATCATTCATAATCGCTATAGATGCCTCTGTACCTTCGTAGTTCATAACATTTTCACTAAGCTCATCTACATTTTTCATTAAGGCATTTAATTCAGATGGTTTTAAACCCTCAATGTCGCCAAACATTTCTTTAGCCATAAGAAGTGCTTTTTCTCTTTCAAACTTTTTCTGTTCTTGCTCTGCAAGTAAATCCCTTGTTGCTCTTTCTTCAGCAGCTTTTGCAGCACCAGACGCTAAACCCTCACCTATTTGTCCAGTTCTGACAAGTTCGCCACCAACATTTCTTATAAAGTCTAAGAATCTGTCTGAACCAAATATTTCTCTAAACTCGCCTTTGGTTTTATCAGTAAACTCAGCGGGCTGTCTTGCATCTCTTTTTTTATTAGCTTCTTCCATTTCTGCAGTAATAGTCGTATCTACTTTTGTTAAATCAATTTTTGGTTTGTCAAACTTACCTTCAAATTTGTCTTCAACATCCATTAACGAATCAGCCTCTGTTCTATCAATATCTACAACATTTTCAATCGGTGTAAGCTCTTGTAAAGCTTCGGCAATGCCATCTTCAATCATGCTTGTTCGCTTATCAAAACCAGGTATTGGCTCTCCAAACTCATCTAAACCCTCAACTGACTCTAAGAAAGCAGCTCTTCTTGCAGCAGAATCTACAGGGTCAATAGTTCCTAAAGTGTCACTAAGCATAGGACTAGCATCAATCTCTGCTTGTATTCTTTCTTGTTCTTCTCTTTTTCTTTTTTGTTCTGCAGCAAACTCATCTGGGGGCATAGCATATTTTGGCTGTCTTGCTGCTAAATCTTCATCTCTAAAGTCAAAGTCAGATGCTATTACTGCATCTTCTACTGCATCTTCAGTTTGCGGTGTAATGATTTCTTCTAATTCAGGAGTAAAGTCTGTTATAACATCACCAACTTTTGCTTGTGACAAAGCTTCTACCAAACGTTCTTGTGGTATGCCTTGTCTTAACATACCGCCCCTATCGTAGATTTCAGATAGGTTTGTATCACTTAAAGTGCCAGTCGTAGTTTCTGGACTAAAAGGCATACGTTCACTACCAATACCTCCAGGTAAAATATCTCGTGGAACAAAACCCTCTTCTAATCTTTGTCTGCCACCTTCACCAATACCTCTAGCATATTTTTGTAGAAAGTTTAAAGCTCCCTCTGCTGTGCCGATTAAACCTTGACCGACTCCACCAGCAACATCTCGCACACCCGCACCTGTCGTTAAATAATCTGGTAATAGCTGCCCAAATTGAAATGTATTTGGGTCAACAGTTGAAAATCCACTTTGTTTTTCGTAGACAATTTTTCTTAATATTTCTTGTGCAGCTGGACTATATGTAACGTCAGGATTTTGTACAAAACTTGTTATAGTAAAAGCATCTGACATACTTAAAGTGTCGTATAGTTTTTCTGGGTCTATAAAAGTTTTTGTATTATTAGTATTGTCTATAAAAAAATAACGTTCATCAACGTTAGCAGCACCACCTTCTTGGAACATCTTTCTTTTTAGAAAATTCATTGATTAACCTCCCTTGGGGGCTACAGCTGCGTAAGCACTAAATGCAGCACCAAGACCTTCAGCGGTTGGGTCTTTGGGCATACCATAAGTAGAATCAATTTGTGTAGAAGCTTGTTTATAGCCAGGCAATAAACTACCTATTTGACTTATTACACCTAATGGTCTCATCTGTTGGTCCATTTGTTGCTGGAATAATCTAGATAAACCAGTTTCAGCTATGCCTCTACCAGTTGCCCCAAATCCTGCTAACTCGCCTCTTTGTCCTGCTCTGAGCTGTTCTTGTGTTTGACCAATACCAGTCATCTGACCACCAAAGCCAGCTAATTGTGTAGCTAAGTCAGATGCAGCACTACCTCTGCCTCTACCTATACCAATCAGTCCTTGTGCTCCAGTTCTTTTAGCTTCTTGTTGTCTGGCAAACTCACTTAGACCTGTTCTTTGTGCTTCACTAAATCCTTGCTGTCTTATTTTACCTAAAGCTTGTGCTAGGCCCTCTCCTAACGCTTCTCTACGCTCCATAGCACCTAGTCTTGCTCTACTGCCACCAAAGGCACCAGCACCAATCTCACGTGCTCTAGCAGCTATATCTTGCTGTTCACCTGCTTCAAGTACATCTGAAACAGTTTGTTGTACTACCGCATCTTCAAACGGATTGTAGAATTGTTGTGTCATGCCAGGGTCATAAGCTCCCATAGTATCTTGATATATCTGTTCAGCTTGGGTGTAGTAGGGGTCTTGTAATCCCTCTGCTCTTCTTGATTGTTCTATAGCTTGATTTACTAATTCTCTGTTTTGCTGCAGGAATGGTTCAAAACCACCAATACCTGCTACTGCTTGTTGTCTCGCTAATAATTCAAGTGGTGTAAGTCCTGCTGTTTGTTGCAATGGCACATCACTACCAATGAGGTTTGCACCTGCTTGCTGTAATTGATTATAAAAACCAGGCTGGTCTGCTGTACCAAAATACAAAGCCCTTACTAAAGGGTCAGTAATTAGTTCTGCTGTTCGTTGGTCTTGTAATACTGGGTCTACAGTACCAGGAGGATTTTGTATGCCAGTTGGTGTAACATCCATATCTGTTGGTTTTATTTCTTGTCCAACCAAACTTGGTGATGTCATGCCATCACCCACTGCTGGTTTTCTAGTTGGGTCTTGAGCTGCTGGCGGTTGCATAGATAAAACATTCTGTTGATAACTTTCCATAGCTCCAGGATTTGCGTCTAAATATTCTTTGAGCCTACTTCTGTAATTCGCATCTGTGGTAGAACCTCGCATTTGTTTACCTGTGATTGGGTCTGTAAACATCATCACATCCATGGTGCCAATTACAGGAGGAGTTGGTGCGTCTGGAAAGGCTGCAAAAAAAGGATTTTTATTTTGATTGTAGCTGTCTGTAAACCCACCTACAGGACTAAACGTTCTATTGTCTGTAAACCCACCACCAGGACCACCTATTGACATGAAATCATCACGCTTGGGTAGTAAAGGCATTTTTTCTAAATTAAAATTACCAATCTGCGGAACGTTTAAACCTGGTGTAGGACCTACACCACCTAAATTTTTAGGTCCACCGATAGTTACTGGTCCAGTTTCTAATTCTATAGGTTCTTGTGGCACAGCATTTATACCACCTATGCCACCTATTGATGGAGGTCTTGGTGGGATTATACGAGGGTCAACAGGAGGACGTAAGGGGACACGAGTACGTAAATCTAAATCACTAATAGGCCCCCTGTCACCAATTAATGGTTTTTGCATAGAATTAAACAAGCCACCAAACGGACCTCTTATATCTCTTGCTGGTGGTGGAGCTTGTGGTCTACCTATTGGAGCCATTATTGTGCTTAAAAATCCCATTATACTTTACCTATTTCGTTATACTGCTCAAACATTTTCATAAGTCTGTCCATGTTTCTAGCTCCCTGTTGTCTGTCTGGTTTACCTTTTGGCATTATTTCAATACCAGTTTCTGATTTAGTTACCTTAAATCCACCCAAACCATTGTTTGCAGCAGAGGTCATTACAAACTCTCCATCACTTAACATAGCAGGTATGTCATCGCTAGTGCCTGTGCCTGGTCCTATGCTAGGTCCTCCCATACGTAAATCTAATTCATTTTCCAT
>FUFK010041398.1_pt1 | contig 69637 bp, 69 predicted proteins | sample 1021851 | NCBI WGS metagenome assembly FUFK01 (sample SAMEA51879418, study PRJEB19060) | metagenome | reverse complement strand
AGTTGAGCTATTAAGAGATGGTAAGCCGTACCGTATTTCAAACAGCACCTACAATAATTATGTGACCTATTACAAAGCCGTATTCAATTACGCTAGGGATGAGCGTCACTTAATAAAGTATGTGCCTCACGTTAAGCTTCTTAAAGAGAACAGACGCACCAAGTATCTAACGCCTGATCAGGTGAAAGAGTTAGCTGACCTATTTAGACAACAGTCCTGGGGGAAACTTCGGGCTGATCTGATTTTGTTCAGCTTCTTGTGTGGTCAACGCCATGAGCAATGCGTCCATCTTAGGATTGACCAGCTTGCTCCAGATCTCTCCTACATGGAGTTTTCTGCAGATGAAACCAAGAATGGTAAACCTCAAAGGATACCTTTGAATGCACCAGCTCAGGACATTGTGCGGAAGCACTTGGCGTATGGTGAACACTTAAAGAAAAAGTGTGCTTACCTTCAGAAAGAAGGTGTGGACTATGTGTTCGTTCAGGAAGGTCACCGTAAAATAAATGGAAAGCCTCTATCGGTATTCATGAATCGTCATGCGCGAAAGCTTATGAATGAGAATGGATTCAAAGGAGTTGTGTTCCATACGTTACGGCATAGTTTTGCAAGTGCGCTAAGGGCGAGTGGTACAGCAGATCGAAGTATACAATCTTTGGGTGGCTGGAGCTCGGCAGCGTCAATGCAACAGTATTCCCATGTTGCTAAACCCGAACTTTTGGAAGCGTCTAACAACTTGGCAAAGTTGCTATGACATCTATAAGTGTGGCTAACGAGATTTTCGAGTTGGCTCGGTTTAGAATATTGGGTGTAGGGATACGAACCTTGTGCATATGGTTAATAACCTATGCAATCCGTAGGTAAAAAAGGTTCTTACCCCTAGAGGTAAGTGATTGATAGGCAAAGGTGTGAATGGCGGAGAGAGAGGGATTCGAACCCTCGATAGGTTTCTGCCCATACACACATTCTTTAATTAAATCAGTCAGTTACAGCGAGGGTACAACTGATTTTTAGGCAAATTTAAGCCTAATTAGGATGATTTATGGAATTTTCTAGTAATGATGAACGCTTAAAAAAGTTGCTGGCAACTATGTTGAGCGACATTGACAAGGTCATTTATGACTCACAGATGGAGTTGTCGGGCAAGGTATCTAGAGAGAGCTGGCGCATGTTCCAGTTTGGAGCTGTTGAGCAAGTTATTCGGAGCATGAACATAGAACAAGAAGCAGTAGATTGGTTTCTAGATCATTTGTTTTCAGATGAGAATCCAGAACCGATCCGGAAGAGTAACGAGCAAGAATTAAAAGTGGTTGTTCACTAACTCTCTATGGTCCGTATATCCTCATCATGATCAGCCATAGAAAGGCAATCATTAACAAACCTATTATTAACGTAACGCCACCTACTGCAATTTGCATAATAAGGTGTCTTCTTGCTTTCTTTTTCCGCAACAACATTTTGTTGTGTTCTTTGCGTTGCTGCTCCCTCTCTCGAATAGCCTTGTCATAGTCCTCGAGCAATTGTGGGTCCGCTACCAAAAGCAAATTCCTAAGTTCGGTTTCGTATCGGGCTTGTGACCTACGAATCATCTGAATTTTTAAGATGTCCTGGTTCGATAACGGCTTGAACACACTGTTCCGGCGATCCATCTCGAATTGATCTAGCGCCTCACCAAACGAGCTGATCATGGACATAGCGGACTGAACGCCTTGCCCCGTCTCATTAACCTTAGATATGAGCTGGTTGATCGCGCTTAGTGCGGCACTAGCTGCCGCAACGGATTCAATGATCACACAGTTCTCTGAATATGCTGACCAGTGGCTTTGGGCATAGTGGTAGATAGCTGCCCGTTACGCATGGTGTATACGTTTGCATCGTAGTAGGTAGTTACGACTTCATTGACCTTTGTTTCCTTTGCTTGAAGGCGATCAACCTCTATCTTTTGGATCTGATGCTTAGCGTTTTCTGGTAAAGCATGAACGCTGTTAGGAAATGGGGGCAGCTCGTTCATTCGACTTTCTTTGCCACGATGTCATGGAAGACAATGTCGGTCCCTGCAGTACGAGAATCGATCAGTTTGGGATAGCAGACTAGCTGGAACTTGTTGGTTTTCTGGAAAACCCAAGCATGACGTTCGCCACTCTGGTGCTCAATCGCTACCTTATGACGCCCACACTCGCTCAAGGTTCTAAAATGTACATTAAAATCAGGCACTTGCTCACCATTTTTGAACATAAGCAGAACGTAAACCAGCATCTCCATCAGGGATCAGAGCTCCTTTTTAGATCATCGAACTTCAACTTTTCTACTTCTTCTTCCAGCCTTTTAATCTGACCTTCCATCATTTCAATTCGTAAGAATTGTTCAGCGTCCGCTGGCAAACTCCCACATGTTCCCAGCGGCCAGCACTCCCTGAACGCCGTGTTGGCTTGAACGGAAATACTGTTTAGGTCCATGTCATGCTCTAAGAACGTGACTCTTTCCATCAATCCAAAATACGCCCATGCCGCAACAGCAGTAGCAGCAAGGAGACTGATGAGATTCGCTAATGGAATCTTTATCGCTGTACCTTCGTTTATGTCGAGACCGCTGTTTTTGTTGGTCATATTTCACGCTTCTTTGTAAGCGCCTGAGTCTTCTTGGCTCCCTCCTTTAATAACGCCCATGAGAGCGTCTCAATTTCGGTTGTGTGAGCCGTTCCTAGAACCCTTGGCATTGAGTTGCGGATGTACACAATCTGCCCGTACATGCACTTACCTTCGTTCCTAGAGAGCCAATCGATAGCGACCTTATTCCGTAGGGAAGGGGGGTTTATTTCATAAAGATTCCGCCATCGACGGAGATCGCATTCCAACCCTTCTCTTGTCTCTCTCGGATCGAAAGTGATTATTGATTTTTGAGCATTGTCTGGATCAGCAAATTCAGGGATGCGTCCGTTTTCGCCAGAGCGTCCGAATTCGTTTTCAGCGCCTGAACCACTGCTTGAATCTGAGCCTGATTCACGGCGCTCAACTCTCCGTTGGCTACCGCTTTCTCCGCTGTTTCCTTTACCTGTGCCTCAAGCCTCTGCACCTCCTGGGCAGTAGCTTCCGCTCGAGCAGAACTCGCACCCCAAACCATTGCGCCGGAAAGCGCTGCCGCAACAACTGGGATCATCATCCCGTTCGCCCAACCAGGAATCTTTATACTTCCATCACTCATGGGTTAAACCTCCGATATTTACTTTTGGTGTAGGTCTCCATCCATGGGGTTGAGCGTGTCTTATCGGGTATCCTTCTTCCGAGTTTTGCAAAACACGCAGTTTCTTTAGGATCTTTGGCATCCTGTTCCAATCTCTAACTTCTGTTTCGTATCTTCCGCAACCTTTGCATCGCGCATCACCAAACTGCCTAGTGGTACACCAGCCGATACATGGGTTGTCCTCGAGGGACTGAACTTCCCCTGAAAGATTCATCTTTTATTCATCCAAGCTTGTACGCCCATATGAGCGCCTATGATTCCCGCCATGGATATGTAGAAGAGCCCGACGAGATCCGACAGTTGAGCGACTCGAGTTTCTGCGACAGCCGGAGAAACCAACAGAACTGTAAGTACGATAACCGATATAAGGCATGTCCAAGCCATGCGGCGCTGCGAATCACTTTTTTCTTCAGATAGCTCCATATCCAGCAGACTGCGTCCCTGCTCAATCTCTCGATCACTGAGAACCCCATCATTATCCATATCAAGCGATTCATATTTGCTTTTATCCTCTAGTTTCTTTGGTGACATTATCCACCAGCCTGTTTGTATCTTTTATTGAAAACGTCATATATAAGTTGGTTTTCTTCTTCGATTTTCTCCAGCTTCTTAGCTATTCGAAGTCGATCACCACCCTCTATACCCTGGAGCCTTCTAATCTCTTTCCGGTTTGATCGAAGCCTCTTGTCTGCTTGTTTGAGTTGCACAAACAACTGTGTATAAAAATCTTGTGACTTATCTCTTATTAACTTTTTACGAGCTTCTTGATCACTGTTGTCCCACAACTCTCGCTCTCTTTTTAGATCTGCGCGATTGTCGTAATACCTGAACTGATCGTTGTACTCGCTCGGGTTGAACGCAAACTTTCTAAGAATAGGAATATCTGATTCTTTGAGCTCAGCTTCGGGAACATAAGTTTTTTGAACCGTATCCACTGCGTCAGTCCCGAATCTGCCTAAGCCTCCCAACATAAAATCAAATATTGCTTGCAGCTTATCTGGCGCAATATCTACACCACCCTTTGTGTACTCAGTCCCGCCGGTAATCGAGTTAACTGTTTTGGAAAACCACTTGAACGCTTCAGCAGTACTTCTCTTCGCAACGCTAGAAGCCGGTGCATCCGTGTAAGGCGTAGGTACGACGATAGGAGAACCAAAGAAATTAATGTTCATCCCCAGCTCAGCGACAAAAGTACCCACATCAGGAATGAATCCAATACCACCCTGAACAACAGCGTCTATTGCATCAGCATCATCGCTTATTGCGTGGATGGTTCTAGGCGCGAAGTGATGCGCTGTTTGCGAATACAGAGAAACAACGCCTTCCTCTACAGTCTTAGCTCCCATGATTTGCTCAGCGAATATTCGACCAACATTGTCGAACCATCCCCAGCCATAAGGTAGAGGAACACCATATGCCGCATTATCAAAGGTAACAGCCATGGTGCTGCCTAGCGTGAACGAACTATAGTCGTTGTATTTTGGTTCTCCATCATCATCGTCACCAGCCAACATGATGTTGGCAATCGTCCTAGCGAAACCGAAACCAATCAAACCCATTGCTAGTTTTCGCGCAGCCGTAGCGGTAGCTATTGCAACTCCGGCTTTACCTCCAGTTCCACCACGCTTGATCGCGTCAACAATGTTTACATTTCCCTGAATGGCTGCGTTGAAAAACAAATACAACGAATCGATAAAAGAAGAAGACTCACCCTTACGATTGAAATTAACCGTTAAATCTTTTGCTAACGTAGCGGCATCGAGCCTTGGGGTTCCGGCTTTTCTAGCCTCTATATAGGTGGATATTCTTATCGCGTTTTCAGAACCCTGGTTCGCGTGTTCTACCCAATCGAGTAACGAGTCTCTGTAAGCCCTCAAATTGCCTTCGCCTTCCATAGACTTGGCAAATTGTTGCTGCAGCTCTTCCAAAGATTTCGATGTTGCTAACCCTGTAGGAGCGCCATCTTCTATAAACTCTTTGATGTATTGGAATCTTTCCGCTTGCTCAGGATCTTTCGGATCTTTACCTCTCCTGTAATCAAAATAAGCCTTACCAGATGGAGCCCAGCCCTTCACAACATCGCCAAGCAAATCCTTTCCGTATACTCGACCCTCTTCTGTGGTTTGTTCGCTTAGCAAATATGCCAATCCCGTNTCGATATCTCGGATTGGGTTAACAAAGAACCAAGAAGGATTCCAATTGATGATTACGTTGCGTCTGAAGTTCTGAAACTTTCTGAGGTTGGTAAACATCCAAGCCATAGTCTCTTCGGCTTGATTTACAGCGGACGGATTTCCATCTTGCAACTGCCTATTTAGCATCCCATCGAAGATTTCTATGAAGTAGGTTTGTCCACCGCGCTTAACTTGTATGAATCGAGGCATCCCGTCATCGTCTCGGGTAGCCCTTTTCATATCATCTAGGGACATCTCCTCATCAGCTTCATCCTTGTATCTCTTTAGCGGTCTATTCCTGTTGGTGTAAACCTTCCACTCGTTCTCTGCTTCAAACTTCTGAACTAGCCTAAGAAGTTTTTGGGCAGCAAAGTTTTTTTCCGCCCGTAATATTTTTTCTTCAGCATCTTTGAACGCATTTAATAAAGGATTGTCCGGCAAGGTAATACGACCTCGAGCCTTCATAGACTCGCTGCCCTTTATGTTGAAGCCTTTGGCTCTGGGATTAGCCGTGTATACGCCATCAACACCCATGAAGCCTTTTAGCGGTACATAAAACTGATAGGTGCTTTCCCAATCTCGTTGAGTCGTTTCGTCAAGTAGCCCTTTATTGACCATATTTTGACGCATATCATCGAGCATTGCGTACACACGATTCGCTATTTCTTCGTATTGATTTTTGTTACCGGCAGCTTCGGTGTTGTTTATGACTTTTGCAGCTTGCTCATTGGTCATGCCNGAGCCCATTTCTATGTGCCGAAACGGNGCTGCTTTTGTGGCTTCAATNCTTTCAGCAATAGCAGGAGATCCCTCCGGCATGGTGTCCGAGACACTGTCTTCTAATTGCTTTTCTAATCTTGCTATCGCAGCTTCTCGGCGATCCATTTCTTTTTGTAGAACAGATGCGTTTCTTTCTGGGGCATGTTTTGCAAGCAAGTACATTCCGATCTGATCTGGAGATAGATCGTAGCGATTGGCTAATTCGGCTATAGAATCAACCCACTTATTTTCAAACTGGTCTAATTGCTCACTGACCCTACTATGCATGAGATTCTCTGAATCTCTGAAGGACATCTCAGCGGGTAACCTGTTAACACCGAGAGATCGAGCCATTGCATTTTCAGCGGTTCTCCATCTCTCATATCGATCAACAAATTTTTGGCTGAACTTTTCACTAAGCTTGTTTGATAGACGAGCTTCAAGGATAACCTCATCGGTCAAATTGAAAGCTTGACCAGGAGCAGATCCTGATTCTAGGGGTATAGTTTTCCTTCGGGTTTTTGGCGGGTCTCCTTCCTCTATACTGAGGACGTTCCGCCTTCTCCTCGGTTTCGGCGCTTCTTGAACCGTTGAGCTATCAGGTTGATCTGGGTCTTGCTGAGACTGCCCAGTTGTTCGTTGAACTCTTCCTGTTCCTGATTCGAGTGCAGATCCGTCTGGTCCAGGTACTCCCTGTCCACCTTCTTCACCTTGGACGATTTTTCTGAATTCAGTTTCATAATCAGTTGGCTCCGATCTCTTATTGCCCACCCCATATTCTTTATAGAGCTGCTTTTCCGGATACCAAATTATAGCTTGGAGAGCGCCCATATTAATAGGATTGTTAGAGTTAAATACGTTCACCTTATCCAGTGCCATCTGCATTACACGGCGGATGTATTCTCTTTCAGTCCCGTTTTGTGGAGCCTGTTTTTCTCCCTGAGAATTTACAAAGGTATTTGATGCTTTATTAATCTCTGTCTTGTTTCGAAAGTTTTCGTTCGCATAAGCCCTTTGGATTTGTCTTGCATAACCTTCTGCATATTCATCGTCTTTCTTTAATTGAACCCTGCTTATTCCATCCCGCCGAAGTTTGTTCCTGTATTCGTCAGAAAGAGCAATTTCTCGAAACTTATCCAACTGTATTGGATACTTCCGATCAGCCTCTTTCATCAGAGAGCCGGTCAACCGCCCGTAAGTTCTCATAAACCAACGATCCATAGTAAGGGGATCAAAGTTTCCGTTTAAGTTTTGGTAGAAACCCCCGCCGATTTTAGGTCCAAGAATAGCCGAACCTTTGAGAACCGTATCTTGAAGCTCACCTGAAACAGTAAGACCAAAATCACTTTTGAGATCACGCACAGTAATATCTTCATTCATGAAGTTAATTACGCTCTCTATGCCATCTGCCTTTATGAGCGCATTCAGCAGCTCAAAAGATGACTTCATAGCCGGACCTTCTTTGCCAACTCCAAAGATGGTGAATTCGCCATTCTCTCTGTACTCATCGTAGAGCTTAAAAGTGTTGGCTGAGTTTTCTGGGACAGAAGCTCCATTACTTGTAACTGCCATGATCGCAGTAAACGCAAACTTGGGAGCAGGGTCGTTCGCGGCACTACCAAGCTCTGGGTATCTTTGAGCAGCCAACTCCATAGCATTTGCTACTTTCTGTTGATACCACTCCCCAGCATTGCCTTCTCTATCGATTGCTTGGATAGCCTCATGAGCTATAAGGTCCGAAACTATCTCCGCGTTTTCATCGGTTTGTTCCGATAAGTCTGTATCTGGATAAGCTTCTTTTGCTTTGTTGTCGAACTCTCGAGCGACTTTTACTACGGTGGGATTGCCCTCTACTGATCTCGGAGTTTCATCTCCGTATAAGATCGGGGTGGCTGTTAGTTGTTGAGACTCTGGAGGAAGGTCTTCAAGCCTTATATCTAGGGTGTTTGGTCTCGTCGGTATAGGGCGTCCAGAGGTGTCCCTGTCCGCTGTTGTGGGCGCTCCTCCCATTCCTTCACTGGTTGTCCCGTCGAGATCGCGTCCAGTGCCATCTGGTCCAACTCTTCCTCTGTCAGAAACTTCTCCGCTTCCGGCGATGGTAGGTGACCGAACATCTTGTAATACTGATCTATCGCTCGGCTCAACCGATTCTCTAATGTTACTGTCTTCAAATATGACCTCCTCTGCAGTCAGATTAGGATTTAAGACTATGCTACGAATCATAGCATAAGCCTTTGGCGCTTTTTCTTTGAGTCCTTTAGGGTTGTCTATGTAAACCGCGCCCAGTTGAGCGAACATTTCTGTTCGAAGGAATTCTTCTACATCATCTACTTTATTAGGATCGCCACTGTTATGCGCTTCCTCTAATCTTCGATACGCAGATTTTAGGGGATACCGAAACTGATAACCGATTGTTTCATCGTAGTTTGACCAGAGCTCATAGAGTTCTGCCATGACATCGCCCATATCAAAAGAAATTCGATCACCGTCTTTCTTGGAGCTGGAAATATCTAATGATTCAAAAGCCGAAAGGCTTATGTCTATATCGCCGCTACGCCTTTCCCCAAAGGCATCAAGAAAATCTTGTGTTTTTTGGGTGTAGCCGTTTTTAAAGTCGGCGTAGTGGAAAATTTCATGCGCGATAGCGTGGGTTAAGTACCGTCTTTTTGCGGGGTCTGTTACGGCGCTTTCTAGGAACTCTTTTTTAACACCTAAAGCCTTCTCTGAAATATAGTAAGTAGCTAAGCCAGAGTCTTCGCCCTTGTTGATGTAAACGCCCGTAGTGCCGAAAGCCCATTCAACTGGTATGCCACGCTCTATAACCTCTAGAATTCCGTGCATGTATTCCTGCAACTGAGGCGGCAATTTATCAAGCCCTCCAGACAACTCAGGTCCGCCAGGTGTTGTGTACTCTTCTAACAGTGACTTGAGCTCTGGTGAGGGCAGAGCGTCTGGAAGCCATGACATATCGGCGGTAGGTCTGCCGTTACTGCGACCGCCTTTACGTTTTGGTCTGCCTTTTATGTGGCTGAGTAATTTGTAATTTCCGCCAAACCCTTGAACAACTACTAGGTCATCGCCTTCTTTTTGCTGGACGGTCTGACCTTCGCTGGCATTCAAAGCCTCGATCCTTTCATTTACCGAAGGACCGTTCGGACCATTAATTTCTCCGAGAGCTTGGTTATAGGGTACATCCAAGGCAGAGTCTCTCTGCACAACAGGAATGCCTTCTTGCGTTCTCGATGTGCCGGACAAACCTCTAGGCGAAGCTCGTTCACCACTCAAAGTGGTAGGAACAGGGGGTTCTTCTATGTTTCTGCGACCTCTAGACATCGAGGCTAAGCGCTCAGCAGTTTTTAGCTGCTCGATAGACTCATCCCTAGAAACGCCGATACGGGCATTGGTGTCTACATTAAACCACTCAGCCTGATCACCTTCGCCTCTCTGCTCAATGGTGTATGTGTTACCACTGTCTGGGAACTCGATAATAAATTGGTTTTCGTTATCTCGGTTCCTACGTTGCGTTGGCTCTGAAGGTGTGGCAGTTGTCGTTTCCGCGCCATCATCAAAATTCTCTAAGAACTCATCAAACTCTCTTTGGCGTTTTTCTATGATTCCAGCTATTGCATTCTTTTTAGTTTTAGCTGTCTCACCATCGAGCTCGATACCACTATCGTAAATGTTGTTCTGTTCTTCTGTGTCATACCAAACTTTTGTGTCGATATCCTGATAGATCCTTCTGACATCGCCATCGGGGAAAGTTAGTATCACCTCACCGTTAGAGTCATAATCTGGATCGCGCTTATCAGTTGGCTTTGCTGTTGGATCACTAACCCTCATGGTGGGCTCTTCTGCAGCTTGTTCTTGAGGAGAGATCGTTTCCTCTGGAGCCGGAGATACCGTTGGCTCTACTCTGCCTTGCCTATCAGCTACGGGTTCTGCTTCTACTACCTCTTCAACAGGCGTAGTGGGTGCTGGAGTTTCTTCCGCCGAAACAGAAATTTCTGGCTCGGGCTCTGCCACAACATCAGCTTGGGTTAGCGTGTCCGGTATGTCCGCATCGTCATTAATGTTGTAGATGCTGCCGTCTTGATCGATATCAGAAAAGATAAATTCCTGCTCTTCTAAGGTGTCAAGAATCTCTTGGGTTTGCGGTATATCGATGCCCGTATTACGGGCGATCTCTTCAACTCTAATATCGTTTTTGCTGCTAACCTGTCCCAATACGGTCTGTAACAGACTTTCTCGGTCTACTACGGGTTGTGCTTGCGCTTCCTGTTCAGGGACTGGACCTTTGTCATATTCTTCGGCAGCAGCTTCTCTCTGAGCGGTATGCACCTGTTGTTTTTGCTGAGCTTCATTAATATCAAATCTTTCTTTTGGCTGTTTTGGTCCAGCGGCTAAGCCCAGAGCTGAACCAGCAGTACTACCACCAACTATCCCAACCACTCCGGCATGAATATATGAGGACATAGCGTCCTCTGAAGACAGGTAATCGATAAATTGTTCTTGCTGATCTTCTGGCAAATTTTCTTTAGCCCAGAGTACAGAGGTGCGAGACAACCATTCTTGAGTAGCCTCAGTAATCCCTTCTCTTACAGCGCCAACAACAAGCTCGTTACGAGCAGCTCCTAATCTTCCCTTGGGATTGGAAACTGCATCGAACATTTTTCTGACTCTGCCGCGATCTGTAATTGCAGCATCAGACAAAAAACTCTTGAGCTGATCTTTGCTCTCCCCAGGGAACATTCTGTCGAAAGCTCTCATTGGAGCGCCGATCACATCTAGCGCCCCCATCGCAATGCCTAAAGACAAAGCAGCGGCTGGATCTTCTAAACCTGTTTCCTCATAAATACGGGTAAAGTTTTCGCCAGTGCCAAGCGTTGAACTGACAAATCCAGCAGTTCCCAGAGCCCCCCGACGAGAAGCTTTTTCTGCTCTGGCTACACCAGACGCACTTTTCCCATATCTTCTTAATACGGTGTCTCTGTATTGATTCTGAGTTAACCTTGTCGCTTGCGCTTCGGCTGCGTCTTTTGCAGCTTTCTCGAACTTATCTTTTACCCGTTTATTTACTTCGCTTTTAACGGATGCTTTAACGCCCTGTTTGGCTAAAAACCCTCCGATACCGCCACCAGCTAATGTTGTCGCTAAAGATGGCACAACGTTACCCACGGTGTAGGCTAACCAATCAGTAAAATCGCCAACACCTTCCCAATCATCCTCAAAGCTAACTGCAGGGGCATATTCGGACGCTTCGTTCATCTGCTCTTGGTAGTAATCAAGCCCATCGTTAACCCACTCTTCTTGACCGAAAAGCGAACCTAATGCGGCATACGCTCCTCCAGCCAAGGCTTGAGTTTGATCCCAGCCAGCAGCAAATCCTTTAGTAATCTCAAACCTATCGTCTTCTATTTCTGGTTCTGGCTGATCTTGTCTCCCACCGAAACGCTTATCGATATCCCGAACAAACGCATCGTCTGTCAGATAATCGACCTCATCTCGAAATAGATTGGGTTTCCTAGACTTTATTGGCATACCCGATCCCTATGGTTTAAGCAGATTATTGGTACGCAAGTAGTCTGTTAGCTTTTCGTAATTTGCTTTCTTTTCCTGTGCCGTAGCTCCCATAAGCTCACCGTCCTCAAAAAAACCATCGATGTGGGCAAGCACGTTTAAAGGAAGACTTTGCATGTCCTTATTTATGATTCCAGCGAGAGTAGTGCTCACGCCAAGTCCTCCAGGTCTCCCGCTTCTTCCGGTTTTTCTGCGCCCAGTAGTATCTATGCTGTAACCTGGAACCTCGGTGCGTAAAGCATCAGCAACATTCTGAGCTCTCTTCAAATAGGTGACCTTCGAAGCGCCATAAAGGTTTTTTTGCCGGACCTCATTCTCAACAAAACGCCTGTCATCTATTAACTGACCAACCGTTTTACCTCCGGTATTGATATCGTATCTATCGCCGAGAACATCACCCGCATCTAAAGTTTTATCGGCTTCTTGGATAGCGCTCATTATGCTGTTCACTTCGCTTTCAACCGCCTGATCGAATTTGGCTATTGATCCAAAGTTTTCAATTTTGTTTTGCCTTTCTGCCTCTCTCCGAAAGACAGGGTCTGACTGCATGTATTGAGCTGATAAGCTGGACCCAAAGAAAGCTTTCATTCCATCGTCTACCGGAACTTGAACCGGAGCACTGCCTTGTGTACCTCTCCCGCTGGTTATTGGCGGAAAATACATGTGGGTATCTCCGTTAGGTAACTGCACTTCGTTTGCTGCCGTCATAGTCATTACAAGCTGACCTTGATCATTGAGGGTTTGCTGTATGTCGATGATCCCGCTGTTTATGACTGTTCCACCGTGCATATAGCTCGGAGCATTGGGAAAATTACTAGGAGTTGATACGCCAGCCGCGTTGGTTGTGGGTGGGTTAATCGTTTTGCCTATGTACTGCGCCCTTTGTGTACCTATAGTTTCTGAAACTGCCGCTAATACTTCGGGCTCCAAAAACCCCTCAATGGGTTGTGCGTTCGGGTCAGTAAATTGCCCTAAAACTTCTACAGCCTTTGCTGCATTGTCTTGAAGCTCTGGATTGAGACGATCCATTAGATTGAACTCAGATCTCGGGTCGAAGAGAGACTTGCTGTTATTTTCCAGCATGGATTGCAACTGAGAATATGAAGCGTCTGATCCATCTTTAGCTAGGATCATCATGTCGTTGATTAGCTTGGCATTCTTTATGTTCAGCTCTTCTTTTTGTAGCTTGGCTAGATTGTATTCAGATAAATCTTGAGCAGCTTCTGCTTGATCCCTCTGAGCTCCTAGCCTCTCGATTTGGGCTTGCTCAACAGCGGTTACCTTTTCAGTACCGTCTTCGTTGAATTGAGTAGATCTATTTTCAGCTTCTTGAGCAGCAGTCTGGGCTCTGAGATTTGCTGTTTGTGCGTTGAGCAGGGTAGTTTCAGCCTGTGTTTTGCGAATATCACCTAAGACTTCGTATTGTTTTTCATCAAGTTCCCGTTGTCTTCTTCGGTCTTCAATCACTCCTTCGCGATAAGCGCGGTTCATATCAAGCTCTTCTTGAGCAATATCCATCCTNGCCCTAGAGTCTTGCAAGTCTCGAACTAAGCCGAAACCTTGAGCAAACCCAGAACTAAACCCCCCGTAATCTCTTGCTCTTATCGCCATGGTTTTACCTAATCGAAAAGTTCATTTATTAAATAAGCGACACCAAGACCTATCGCAATTGGAGCAGCAATCGAGCCGATAGTTGCAAGAGTTCCGGAGCTTCCTGCCGTGGTTGAAGCCACCCCAGCCGCAGCTTCTGTGGCTGCAACCGCTTCTGTTCCCGCGCTTACTACTGCCGCGCTTCCACCCTCCGCTCCAGCCGCCAATGCTTTTGCTTGAGCCGCTTGGTTGGCTGAGTTGGTCGCTAGGTTGATAGCTTGTTGCCCTTCGACCACCCCAGCGCCAGTGTCAAGCGCGAGCTTTCCGCCTTGGTGGATAAAGGTTCCAGCATCCGAAACGCCAGCAATGGAGTTCAAAGTATTGAGAGAGTCAGAAGCAGCCTTTCCTGCTTGCAGGGATTTGTTCATCCCATACATCGCACCAAAGCCAGATCCAGTTCCCAAGGTCTGCATTTTTTGGGCTTCTTTTGCCTGATCAATCATCATTTGATTGCGGTTCTCAGCAGCTTCCATTTGCGCTACCGCGCCAAAACCTTGTGTTGCTCTGCGTCTAGCGCCTATTCCGGCTCCAATTAAACTCGTCATGAAATGCTCCTAGCTTTCTGTGACAGTTGCCCTAATCCCCCTGTAAGTAATGCGGCTCTCCTGTCTTGGTCTCTTAGGTAGGTATCGTTTATTCCGCCGACTAAAGCGGAAACAGTAGCGTTGGAAGAGCCAATACCACTGTCACCATATAAACCGTATCTGCCCATTGCTCGATTTTGCTGACCTTCTATATTTTGCGCGGAACCTAATACCGCCCCTCGAGTTCTTTCGAGGTCTTGATCAATATAGGTAGTTCCGGTGTCGGTAACCGTTGCCGCTAATTGCTGCTCAATGGGTGCAAATCGATTTAGATAATCTTGTGTCTGAGCTCTAATTAGATCGGCATACAGTTTGTCTGCCGGAGCGTCTCTGCGACTCATGCCCCTGTATGCGTAGGGGTTTATTGCCGCATACGGGTTCGAAGCGCCAGCATTTCCGTAGGCAGTCTGGTTGTAATAAGGGTTGTAGAACCCATCAACAGCCCGTGCTGTATCTCCGCTTAGACCCTGTAAAAAATTATCATACGGTGTTGCCATAAGAGCNCCTCTGAGAATAAGGATTCAACCCGTAACCAGCCGCCATACCAGTTGCTGTACCAGCTAAATTTTGTAGGCTGGAAGATGCACCGAAGTCTCTTTGCGCTTGTGCCATCGAGCGATCTACGCCAGCTTGCGCGACATCTATTTGACCGGACATAGCGTCTGTCGCTAATCCCTGACCAATGTTTACGATGTTTGCTAAACCCTGAAGTCCTCGATCAGTCTGCGTTATGCCAGCGTCTGCTCCAGATAAACCCATGCCTCGGGCTTGTGCGGTTCTTAAAGTTTTAGACTCTGTTTGGAAAGCGCCAGAACCAGGGTCAAAGCCCCTATTGAAGGCGGCGTTTGTCATATCAGCTATAGCGGGTTCATATATTGCTTGGGTTCGTTGGGTTGCTCTTGCCATGGGATCGGCATAAGAACCCGACTCAAGCTGACGTTGCGTTGAAGCGATCAATGAGTCTTCAAGCGGAACCATATACTGTCCGTAATTACGCAGCGCTATTGCTGAGCTTTCCATTAGCGCTTGTTTACTTTCAGCTTCCTTCGGGTCTTTCGGATCTCCACCGCCCATCTTCACCTTCCAATGTTTTGTTTAACACTGCCCACTTGAGTTCGTATCCGAAGCTTTTGCCAAGCTTCCAGAGCCCCTCATGCGGCGTTAAAAACTCGATCTGCTTATGCCCAGTAGAGAGGGCAAGCTTTTCGAGCTCATCGGCATAGGTGATTGCAGAGCCTGATACTGGGTCGTAAGCAAGCCAGATCAGCATTTTCTGTGCGTTTTGAAATGGAATAGGCACAGACTGAACCACCGTAAAACCGTTGGGCGTCCGTGCAAAATCCATAAGGAGTTGAGACTTTCCGTTTAGCAAGGATGCGTAGACATCCTCGAGTCTCCAATCGTGTGCGTAGTCCTTACGCAACTCAATGATACCTGGCTTAATCGTTTCCCACTGATCTCTTACGTCTTGGAATTCGAGAGCCATATCGTTTTTATTCTAGCCAAAAATCCTTGATTTTTCATATCTTTTTATGTTGGGGCATCCGGAAAAGTAACGTCATCAATACTGGTCACATTTGCGTTACTAGCTGGCAAATCCCTTAACGTTTGCCGATACGTTGCCCACTCGGTTTTCTTTGTGTCTGTTAACGGTGAATCTGGAACCTGGGTCCAATCGCACCAAGTTAGAATCTCATCCCTTTTTTGTCTAAGCTCTTCTAAAGCAGCAGAGTTTGCCTCTGATTCTGTTGGTCCGCTTTTGGCTACGACTTCACCGTTGACAATAATCTGAGTTGCGTCATCAGCAATTCCTTCAATTAACGACTCACCTTCTCCAGCCTGTAAGGAAAAGTCTGAATCAACACAAGTGCCTGTTCGTAAAATAATTCCGCCTGAATCGTAAACAATGAAATGCTTCACTTTTTAGTCTCCAACGCGAATAGAGATCTGTTTTTCATTTTGTACTGGCTACCAACACAGACTAACGTTACGGTGGCACTACCAGCAGACGGTGTGAAAGAAATATTAACAGCCCTTTGAACATTTCTACCGTTATCACCAGGTAATGTTTGGGTCCAAAGAACGGTAGAACCGTATTTGATTTGAACGGTCCCAGAATAATTACCATACTGACCACTACCGTTTTGCGTCCATGACGCAGCAACAAAAGTTGGCGCTCCACTACTGGTCCAAGTAATCGTTTGAGCAGTGGTGTTGCTCACTTCGGAAGTGGTATATGCGCTACTCGGTATAGTTACTGCATTCCCAGCGATCTTTAGTGTGTCTACACCAAGGTCTTTGATTTGGATTTGACCACTAGCGTTGGCAGATATTGTGGAGCCATCTAGGTCAAGAAGGCTTGTAGCAATCGTGCCGCTGGTAACTTTGTTGGCAGAGATCTCATTAACAATAAGGGTTGCCACGCCATTGATAACGCTCGAGGTTATGGTCGCGCCGTCTATATTTAGGCGGGATGTGTTTATTTTCCCCGCTGTTATTTTTGATGCGTTAAGACTATGTATTTTTGCATCATCAATAGCGGCATTGCCTATCTTGGCGTTTACAATTGAGCCGTTTTCTATAAACGCACTCCGCATATACACACCAGCCGGAACTGAAACGCCGTTTAAAGTTGTCGCGCTTTGATAGACAAATGGAACTGTGTCTGTAGATGGGCTAGTCGTTCCTAGTCCATTTGCGGTGCTCGAGGGATCTATGATCGCGAAGCGATCTGCTCGGATGATAAATGCGCTTGTAGGTCCAGAAGTCGTTGTAGTGCTCGACAATCCAAACCCAGAGACATGCCCATTGTTATCGATCTTGACGCTGTACTGACCTTCTAGATCTGTAATATCCCCCGCATTGGAAGCCGTAACCGAATACGCTTGTTCAACGGTAACCGCTCCACCTGAACCCGTATTATTCACATCATTTAATCGAGCGGTTAAACCATTAACTGTTGATGCGGCAGCAGTTGCTGATCCGGCAGCATTGGTCTCAGACTGTGCTGCATTAGTCTCTGATGCTGCCGCATTTGCAGCACTAGTTGACGCGGCTGACTGAGATCCAGAAGCAGCAGTGGCACTTTGCCCCGCTGCAGTAGCTGATGATGACGCAGCACTTGCGTCTGTATTAGCAGCACTAGCTGAAGCCCCAGCAGCATTAGCTGAGTTAGCAGCATTGGTCGCACTGGTTGACGCAGATGAAGCACTTCCAGCCGCATTTGACTCGGATGTCGCCGCATTTGTTTCTGCAGTCTCTGCAGCACTCTTCGCGGTCTCGGCAGCAGTCTTAGCTGTATCACTCGCCGTAGCGCTTTGACTGCTTGCCGTAGCTGAAGCCGCCGCATTCGAGGCTTGTGTTGAAGCGGCTGACGCTGAATTGGATGCATTAGTTGCTGCCGTAGCAGCAGTCGAAGCATGAGTCGCAGCCGTACTTGCACTGCCAGCCGCACCAGTTGCTGAGTTCGCGCTATTGGTTTCTGAGACTGCCGCCGCTGCTTCAGCAGTCTCAGCAGCAGTCTTTGCAATAACGGCATTGTCCTCTGCAGTTTCTGCACCTTGCTGATTTAAAAGAGCAGCCGCTTGAGAAGCAGCCGCCGCTGCAGCACTTGCTGCCGCTGAAGCAGTGCTGCCATAAGTATTCTGCAAACTCGTGATGTTTGTCGTGGCGTCCGATATTTCTGTAGCAAGGGCTGTCGCTAACTCACTACTCGTTATAGCTCCTGTAAGTGCGTTCAGAAGAAAAGTAACGTCTGGAGAAGTAGCTCCCTGCGTCCCCGTTGAGCTATTAAATGGTCCTGGCACACCATTTTGATTAATAGCTCTAACCCAGTAATAGAACGTTGCACCAGGTCCAACGGCGTCCGAGTAAACACCAGTAAATCCGGCAACCTGAGCAACCATTGTGGCACTTGAAATGACATCACTCGTATGTCGCCACACCTGTACAAACGAATGACCTGTGTATGTTTGTAGATCCCAAGTAAGAATGATATTTCTAAAAGCACCACTGGCTTGCAGATTGGTTGGCGCTGGTGGAATCTCTAGATTTGGTATTTCGTTAACTACGGCGACAGATGAAGTGTTGCCATTAAAGTTGGTAACACCAGACGCAAGCCTTACGATCCCAGTATCGAGAAGGTCTCTAAATGTTACGGCGCGATCAAGTTTGTTCCCACGGTTACCCTGCAGAACATCAAGGTTCTGTTTTATGGTTTCGCCAAAACGTTTTTCCTGAGTTGACCATTGAGGCGGAACTGAGGCATTACCCTTATTGGACACCGATCTCCTCCGCAGATTCGTAAACACAAACCTCGTTTACCGAAACACTGCCCGAAATCTCCACCTCAAACTCATTTGCCTTATAACCACTGGGCAATCTGAATGTGTCACCATTGGTAACAGTAACGGAGTATTTCTGCACTCCATCAGCAAATAGTTTGAATGTTGGATTAGGTGAATAGCTTTCGCAATTTAACTTCGCGACTCCAGGGTTTATCGGTCTCGGTACGAAAAAGCTTTTGCTCCGCCATGTGTAGCTCAGCAAGCTACTTGCATGAGCTGCGAACTTTACAACGCTACCGCCCACTACCAGATAGAGCTCGTCATTTTCTAGATCGTTAAACCCAGCAGTTGCATGGAAGTCTAGCTTCACATAACTGTTCTTCCCTCCTCGAGGATCGAATATGAACCCTTTGCTTTCTGTGCCATCGTTGTAAAAGCCTATGTAATGTCCTTCCCAAGCAAACCCAATGATCGTGCTGGGAACCAGGTCTTGCCATTGGTCTCGAGTCAGCACTCCTTCGGTTGCCAGTTGCAAAGAATTATCCGTTGCGGCAACCAAACCATCTGGGCTGGCGTACATAACAAAGCTTCCCATATCCACTACAGATCGCTTTGCCACACATGAAAGCGTTGAGTCTATTTCCGTCATCGTCATAGATTCTGGATCGACACCTTGAATAACCGCCGGTTTCTCTTTGGTCAAAACCAAAACACCTGTATTTAAAGGTGCCAATGCAACCACATCGCTTTTCATTGTTAGTCGATAAGCGGTAGGGAAGGCATGAGGTTGAAACGCCTCAGAAAACGCTACAGTCTGTCCCGCAAATCCAGCAAGGAAACCATTAGGCAAGGATATTAAACCCTGAAGCGGACCATCTGGATGGTCTGAGCTAGTCTCATCCGGTGGTGCATCAAACGAAGATGTTGGTATTTCCTCTCCAAGAACAGAGTCTGGGTCCGTGTCGTTATAGGTATCAGTTCCAATTGCTATTGTTTTTACAAATCTGAATATGCCATCAGCATCTGTCCGATACAGTCTTTTGTTAGCTAAATTGAAAGCGCCGCTGGGATTTGCCGGGAAATCAACAGTGACCGATTGATCAGAATAAACGCTTACGATCTGAGATATTAATGCGTCATTCGGCGGACCTTCTTCTCCATACGCCGAAACATAAGTAAAGATATAAGATCGAGATTGAGGCGTCTCTGTGTCAGAGACCGAGGTTGACCCTGTGACCGATACAGAATCAAAGTTGCCAGGTTTCGGGATACCAAGCCTGTAGTAGGTATTATTCCCAACTATCGCAGCAGTGGTCATTCTCGGATAACCAGAGCTCCCACCTATACCCGAAACATAAAGCCTCTCATGCGGATCTTCAGCAATCGGGGACCGGACAATGTTGATGTCTTCGTTACTACCAATCCATATAGATGAGCTGTACCGGAACAATGTCTTTGTGGCTGCAGAGATCGTGTAGGATGCTACTGGAGTAATCGACGCGGAAGCGTTTGCCTTCCAAGGGTCCAAGCGACCAGAATCTAGGCGTGTGTTCGTAGCGACTGTTGCCATGTCTTCAGGCAGCAATCGATCTGAAATCTTTGGGGCTTTACCGCCAAATGTTTGAAGCCGGAATCCGGTCACTTTTTATCCACCCCTTTAATGCGTTCATANGATCTGCCGCCGGACAATCCAAGCATTCCCAAAAGCAATGGCATCATTACGCCAGAATCGGCTTGAGGGATCGTTACACCGAACCCAGCCGCGATTGGTGCAACTAGAAAGTTAACCATCAACCCCAGAACACAAACGTAACCGGCTAAGGGTCTCCAGCTTGATTGAAACCAAGTTCCTTTAGCATCCGCCTTTAACACCTCTATCTGTTGGAGAGTTATCTCCTGAGAATGTTTTTCGGACATAGTGGCAATCTCGTGAGCCAGCTCTGCCGCTTTATCTTTATCTGGGATTACCTTATCTAGCAGACCCGTAACAGGACCAACTAATTGACTCACTAAGCTCAATTTTACTCACTCACTAAAGATTCTGAATTCGCAGCTTCGTAAGCTGCTTTCGTTGTGTCGTTGTGAACGGCATCACAGATTGCCTTGACCTTGTCAGATTCGCCTGACCAATCGTCTTCAGGAGTGACCATATGTCTGAAATAAGATCTCGACACTTCAGCCCCGTCCCTTTTTATCACTGTTGCGGTGCGAACTTGCACTATTGAGAATAATCCGTTGTCAACAACCTCTATTTTGTCAACCATCTGCTCTTCAGTAAGTGCCATGTTTTGCTCCTTTTATGTCCATGCCTATCATCCGATAGGCGTAAAGTTATTTATTGTGATAAAACCCATTTACGATAATGGAGAAATTACTTCCATGCCCCGCACCAGTGACGGCAGTACTGCTGCCACCCGTATGATTCTGAAGCGCAATCGTTGTACCCTGACTTCCTATATGCCCGTGTCGTATTTCGGTGCTGCCTTCTGCGTTTGATACATAAGAAACATAAGCACCACCATATGAGTTCAACTGACCAGACGTTGAGACCCCAGCCGCGAAAGGCAGACCCGCTATCGCTAAAGCGGATGAACTGCTAAACCATGATGACATCTGGATATAAATGTTGAAGGTGATCAGACCCCCAATCTTTACATACGACCCATTTTGTATGTTGTAGTTCGTGCCTCCGATGTCATTATAAAAAGATGGAGTGAATGCTCCTTCTTCGTAGTCGTCGAGCACCTCTGATTTATTTTGCACATTAGTGCCGTCACTAGTAGCAGAAAAATCTATACCTTGTCCGCTTGCTACTTTTACATTTCCAGATAGGTAGAGGTCTTTGTAACGTGCTCCATTTGTTCCTAAATCAATTAAATTATTATCACTATCGAAAGGTTTTAAAGTTGTACCATTGTAATTTAAACTGTTGCTGTTTGCGGTTAAGTGTACATTTCCAGAAGCTGAATCAATTACAAAAGCGCCATTTATAGTTTTCAGTTTTGTATGTATGACACCATTTTTACCAAATAAAATTTGATCTGCGTCTGCTGTATCATCACGAGCAAGGTTCAAATAACCTGAACCTAGTTCAGTATAGTTTGCGTCTGCTGGTGTACCGCTAATCCCTGCTGGGGTTTGTGCTTGTGAAACTAATACTCCGACGCTATTAATGCGCCATCTTTCCGCCATTGTGCCGTTGTAACGTACTTGAAACGCTAACTCTGCTGTGCGGTTTGCACTGGTGGAGAAATCTTCAATAGCCTCAGCCTCAATTCTAGCTCCTGCAATTCCATTTGAAGGGGCAAACAAAATACCTGCCGTGTTCGATGTTGCAGTATTATCGTTTGATAAAAGAAGAAGGTCTTGTTGTCCACCAGAGTTAATTGCTACTTCTAAAGGATGTGAAGGCGTAGCATTTATACCAACAAAGCCGTTTGGGTCTACTGTTAGTAATTGAGCTTCATTTCCTGAGTCAGCTCTATCAAGGTTGAAAGAATTAGTACTTGAATCAATGCGAAAACCGTAATGAATCGTGCTATCTGAAGGCTGTACACTTAGCGCTACGTCTCCCGTTGTATTACTCCGCGCCCGTCTTGCTTGTACACTGCCGTAGAACCTGGCTGTTTTATCTTTGGCAATAGATAAGGCGACAGCGTTCGTCGTAGATCCAGTGTCGTTTACTAAAAATTGATGATTAGAGCCGCCGGTATGGTAAGAGTTATGGCGTGAATAGCCTTGACCCGTATCAACTAAAAAGTCCGTGTTGAATCCCTGCACAGAACTGCCGCCAAATGCAGAACTTGAACCATTTATAAGATGCGCTCCACTGGTTACAACGCCAGCAACGGTAGCGTTGTTATTTAACGTGGCAGCACCTTCAATCTGCATGGCGCTGGTCAAAATCATCTTTGACCCGTCATAATCAAACCGCGCACCATAATCACTGGTGTCACCATCAGTGGTGTGGAAGTCAAGATAACGACCTATTTCCAGAACACCGTTTGATGCAACCTCTGGGAGAACGCCCCAACGATTACCGCTTACACTTCGTGTGGTTGTAATACCATTCAAAGTTCCACTTACTGTTAAATCACCATTCTCAAACGCAACACCACTAGAAGTGATATGTACTTTCCGAGATCCACCAACCAATAATCCAAGCTCATCGTCGGCGGGGAAATAGATTCCTGAGTTGCTATCTCCAGCGTTTGAAATACTTGGGGCGGACGTAGACCCGTCGATGACTGTTAGGACTCCACTGATGCTGACTCCACTAGAGTCTGTTTCTAACTTCTTAACCGCGTCATAGTAAAGAGCAACTGAACCGCCCTCTGCCGCTGTAAGGAGATGCTCAGTATTCGCCGAATTATTAAGGGTAAATTGATCTGTACGAGGGCGAATAACAGGGCTCGTGATAATTAAGTCTCCAGCCCCAGACTCAGCGATATAGCTGTCATTGCCATCGTGATAAATTTGTAGATCGCTGCCAGCACCAAAAATTGCTTTCTTCGCATCTGCCAGGAACAGATCGTCCGCTAGGGTGACCTCTTCATTCGCATTGATCGTGATTGCCGTAGCATCACTCGTATCGATTATTGTTCTGGATAACTCTGCTAGTTCACGGGCTTTTGTGCTCATATAATTATCCTATTTTGACGGAGATGAACGCTCTGCCGTCCTCTAATATCTTCCAAACTTTGCCGACCGCCATTTGGTACTGCTCAAACGTTGGCTCCGTTACGGCTTCCGCTGTTATCAAATCTCCTGTTTTTTCTTTCGGGACAATGTAATCGCCAACCTTTGCCCCAGTTATATTCACAGGAACTTGTCCACTGAATGCGATTCTGTCGTATTTGATCCGTTCTGCTTCTAACGCTTCTTCAAACGCTGCGAGATCGGTTTCGTATTTTGTTTTCCGAGCTGCGTATTCCTCATCTGTTTCTGGAGCCTCTTCCTCTGGATTCACATAACCTTGTTTTGTAAGCAAAGGTTTCAGACCAACAACATCTTCACTGCCCCAAATGTCTCCGCCTACATATGAGGGGTCAGTAGACTTAACTACAAAGGAGTGTGCTTCTGTAAACTTGTTTGTCAGCTTGCCGTTTTCATTGACTCCGCATATATCGCCTGCTGCTATCTCAAACGCAGTAGACTTTTTCTCCATATATTCTGCATAGTCATTACCACTGGCATTGACAGTACCACCAGCATTTATTGACCTATTATTGGTGCTGCTCTTTCCTAGTGTCAAAGCTGTGCCTGCACTGTTACCACCACCGGAACTAACTGCATAGAAAAGTGCTGTATCTGCGTGTATACCTGAGCCGCCATAAGCAGATACCACAAGCACAGCATTACCCTGCGTCAAATTCCTGTTTATTCTATGGTTAGTCGCACCCCAATCCTTACCTGCGAAGAAGCAGCCTGATGTGTCTGCTGACCCTGTGTAAGCAACATGGAAGTCACCATCTGGTCTTATTTCAGCTTTTTTGGTTTGACTAGCCAGAACTCCATCATTGAAGAAACGGAAGGTTCCGTATTGATGAAAATCCATAACATTGAGTGTGTTGTCATAGCCCCTGCGGAAAAAGATAGAGTGATTTTGATCTGAGCCAAAGAGATGGATTCCTGCTTGTGATGTTCCATCGTCATTACTAATTATTTGAAAATCTGAATTTGCTACATCAGCTACTCGGAACCGTACAACACGCCTCTGCGATGAATCCATTGCTAGACGGAATGCTTCTTTAAAAACTCCGCTTGTACCATCATGAAGCTCATTTACTATGACTGATCTATTTCCGGTACTGTTGAAAGAACCAATTCTTGAAGAGCCATCTCCGACTTCTGTGCCGATTTCTATGAAAGTCTTGCCGGTGTCTCCGTAGTTGTGAGCACTAAACTTAGCAACAGTTTGATCGCCGCCAGCGTTTTTATGAACTTCTAGTAATTGAGTTGGATCTGCCCTACCAATACCAACATAATTAGTTGTAGGCAATATGGTAAAGGGTTGACTCCCTGAAGTTTGATCATATATGGCAAACTTATCATTTGTTTGTAAGTTTACATCCCAATGTTGAGCATCATTTTGTAACCTTAAAGAAGCACTTGAGTTAGCACCTGCATGTAATCGTGCCATAGCATGAGTACTAGAGTTTTCTATATCTAACTGATAATCCGGAGTAGAAGTACCAATACCGACCTTGCCGCCAGCAAAGTTTATGTAATCGTATAAGCTTGCGGAGCCATCAACTTCTTGTCTTAAAGAAAAACCATCTGTTAGCCAATTTGTACCCGTTGCTCTCCGATATCTATAAATTGAAAGCCCAGATACATTGGTTGCATCTTCTCCACCAAAGATAGCGATTTTTTGGCTATCTCCAGTAGTTCCCCCTAGAGTAGCTTCCGAAAAGAAACTACTTGGAGATGATGTAAATACACTACCTGGTGTAACATTGGGTGGCTTACCCGCTGAAAATCTACTTGCAAAAATTGATCCGCCAGCAGAGATTCCTAATTTGCCGTTTGCATCAATAAGCATACGAATTGTCGGGGCACCTCCCGAAGTAGTAAAAAACCCCATTTCAGTAGGGTTATTTGATGCAGCAGTGTTTGTAACCTGAATACCGGCTCCACCAGTAAATGTTGCATCTCCTCCAAGTGATGTAGAAGTTGCTCCAAAAGATATTCCGGATTTTTTGGGGTAAGAACCTCCTGTACCATGATTTACATTTAAAGAAATATCATCTGTGGCATGATATAATTGGAGATTGGTATTTGGATTTATAGTACCCAGACCAAATTTACCGTCTTCTGTTAGCGTAAATTGATTTACTGAAGTGCTCGTTGAGTTACTACGAACTATATATTTGCCGCCAGAGTAAGAAACCAAAGCAAACTTGCTATCGTCCGAGTCTGTTAGTGTTAGCTGGGAATGGTTGCTCGTTGCGGTTATGCGACCAGTAACGTCTAAGCCGCTGGTGGTAATACGCAGTTTTTGTGCGAAACCGGCAGTACGGAAAACATAATCGCCGCTGTTTATATCAAATATATTGTTACTGCCATCAGTCTGCATACGAATAAAATCACCGCCAGACTCGCTTGCCTGTATTGCTCCTTGAACATCTAAGGTCGTATCTGGACTTGGGGTACCAATACCAAGATTGCCAGAATGGTCTAAAACAACTCGTGCTGCTGAATCTGTATCGTCATAGATATAAAGTTTTTGAGCAAATGCTGATGAACTACCACCTAAAGCCATCGTATATGTTTGTGCGGTTCCACCTGTATTCCTGAATTGAACAGTGGAGTAACCAGACGCATTTGTATTTGTTAATAGAAGCCCACCCGTAGCATTTGTAACTGCTGTTTCTAGTTCAAGGAGTGAGTCAGGGGATTGCGCTCCAATACCAACGTTGCCAGCAAAAATAGCGGAATCATCTGATGATTTGAGCACTAAGACATTTGCCCCACCATCAAAGAAAGAAAAATCTGAAGAGCCCGAACCTGTTGCGCCAAACCTCCATATTTCTGCTGCGCTCTCATTAAGTAATCTTATTTGCGCTCGCCCACTGGATGATGCTCGCTGAAGTGAAAGCGCATGTGCAGAATCACTTGAAGCAGTCACCGTTATGTCTTCCGAAGCTAAAGCACCGCCGAAAGTAGCGTTCCCTGTTGTGGTCAAACTGTTCGCAGCGAGCGTAGTTGCCGCAACAGTATTAGCTTGAGTAGCACCAATAGGGGTGTTGTTAATCGATCCGGTGGTGATCGCGGTTCCAGCAATCGCACCGCCAGTTATCGCAACCGCTGCACCAGACTGTCCGGTAAAGTTACCGAATACCTCGATGTCGATAATGTCTGCTGTTGTCGCGCCAGAAGTCAGGGTGATCCGGTTATTGGTAGAGCTGACCGTGTAATCGGAGCCCTGGACCAGCCTCACTCCGTTCATATAAACGTTAACCAGCTCAGAGTCATTTATGATCATCGTGTCGCCGGAACTATCAGCTCCTGAGAACTGAGTCTGTCCGGCTGTAGGGACATACTGGAAGTTAGTCTTTATCCCCTCGACCGTAGCCTGATCGATAACATCTTGAAGCAATGCAGCCGTCAGCCTGAGCTCAACAATGTCACCACTAGACCATGTTCCAGCAGTGGTGTTGTCCTGAGCTCTGACAATGGTGAAAGTATTACTGGACAACGCGGTTGCTTTAACAACCTCTCGAGTAGTACCTGTAGCTTGTTGAATCGTCAGATAGCAATAATCATCAGCTCCACTTAATTGCGGAAACGCGGAAGCAGACGCAACCGTCAAAGATGTTGCGGATGTATTGATACCCGTCGCTACGGAAGTCGAAGCGTTGTTAGTAAACTTAACCGTCATGCGCTATTCCTCGGTAACTCTCGGTTCTTTGGCTCGCATGATGTTTAGCGCAAGCGCGTCCACAAATGGCGCGACATACTTATCAAGAATGTCGTTATCCCACCTACTGGGCGTACTAGCAGCCACCGCCGAAGCGATCATTACTACACCACTGATCCAGTTAAAGATTTCAATGATGTCCATTACGATGCGGTTACAACCCACGTAATTGTCATACTGTCTGAGCTAGATTTATTGACAACAGCGAATACAGTTCGGCAAAGCATAGTGCCGCCAGAACTTGCGTTAAGGATTGCCGCCTCTGTTATCGCTGCAGTGCCAGTTCCCGCTGGGAAACTTGCAACATAGGTCACATCCGCTCCACTTACCGTTGTGCTTGTCAAAGCTACCCTGGCAGATTCACTGACTAGAGCAGTTTGGCTTGCAGCAGCAGCGGTAGTGCCTGTGCCTATTGCCATATGGCTCATTGCCGTTGCAGTCGCATCTTTCATGCGTGATGCCACATACCCTTTTCCGGCAGTAACCACTAGGTTATCTACCTCCTGAACGACATTGTCGTTTAATGAAATGGTCAAACGACCTTTCATTTCCATACCCGATTGGATTTTCATGAGTGCTTCCTCTTATTCATTGAATGGAGATAAGTTGATTTGTGCTGCGTTAAACGCAGCGTTGCTAAACAGCGCGAAACTGAAGTTCTCAGTTACCGTCACTGAATCTGTGACTCCTTTGCCGACATCAACGTCTGGATCATCAGCAAAAGAAAAACCGTCTGTTAAACCTTTTCCGACCCCAAATGTTTGGGTATCAGAAAAGCTGAATATGTTTGTTTTATTTCCGCCGTACTCTTTCGAGAAGGCATCTACTGTCGCAGCATCATCTAGTGTGAATGCATCAGAGAAGGTTCTGACAAACTGAACAACTCGAGAGTCGGTGTCGCTAAATGAAACCGAGTCTGTCTTGCCTAGACCTACCGACTGAGTTGGCGAATCAGTCAGAGTAGTAGAATCTGTTTTGGCTAAACTGACACTGCTCGAATGTGATTCAGCTAGTACCTGGGAATCGCTTAGTCCCTTGCCAACCGCGAAAGATTCGATTGATTCGGTATGACTAACGGAGTCAGCAAACGATCTCGCGTAAGACACAATCCTAGATAAGGACTCTGACATACTGAAAGAGTCAGGCGTTGCTGTTTTACTGAACGAAACAGCGTGAGCCTCAGTCGGATTGAAAGCATCTGCAAAAGCTCTTATGTAATCCACCTGACGATCAAAGACATCGCCCATGGTGTAGATGTTTGTTTTTCCGGCGTGGGTGTCTTTTCTTAGCGCATCCACTGTCGCCGCATCGTCCATGACAAAGGTGTCAGTGAACGACCTAGAGTACTGAACCGCTCGAGAGAAGTTATCGGCTAAGGATTGTGCGTCACTTAACCCTTTGCCGAAGTCTAAAGATTGGATCGCCTCGGTTGGGCTAAAGGAATCTGTGAGATTCTTGCCTACACCAAAAGCCTGAGTGTCTGCGAACCCAAATACGTTGGTCTTATTACCAAAGAAATCCTTGATGATGGCATCGACTGTTGCGTTGTCATCGAGGGCGAATGCATCAGTGAAAGTTCTCGCATAATCAACGACACGAGAAAGAGATTCGTTCATTACGAATACATCTGTACCCGCGTCCTTGTTGAAGGCTATAGAGTTAGGATCGACTAAACTGAAACTGTCAGGCGATGCGANCTTAGAGAAATCGATCTCGTGCTCTTCGAGCATAGTGGCAAGCAGATTCCTCTCATGCCCACTACGGAAGTAACGGTTCTTTGTGTCAGGATCGAGAACGACATCACTTGCTTGCAAGTCCGCACCGGACACAAGCGCTTTAGTATCCTNCGAGGATACCGTTGTTCGAAGATCNCTGCCGTAAACAATTACCTTAGTCAAAATCGTCCCTCACTTTNAATTTAATGAGGTCATCGACTGTCTGCTTTCCACCNCTTGCGAATGTGATCTCTAACTCACCTTCATAAACACCNGCGCTGGGGAATGCNGTNGTTGGNAAATCGGTNGCACAAGTACCGCCTATGCCACTCGTTATTGCGGTTGTAATGACCGCGTTGATCGTTGTTTCNCCNGCAGCGCGAATNCGAAGCNTTACGGTGGCTCCTGTGATGTCGATAGGAGCCCATGTCGANCTGTCTTCAGCATCGAGTGTTTTCCCTGACGCTGCAGTGTTTGCATCCTTCAGACTNAATGTGAGCTCGGGGAGGGTATCTCCAACTACATAATTTAGAGTGTCGCTATATGCCATTAGATAAACTCCCTGTAACGAACTTTCAGAGCGCCTCCGCTGAATCCGTACTTCACTTGCCGAACCGTTCTGCCTACTTCTCTTTCGTACAAAACTTTGTTGTTTGCAGCGGAACCAGGGTTAGTGAAAGGTTGGTTCGGCATCATTTGGAGCCGGTACAACGCACCTTGGATCAAGGTCTCTTGGTGTTCTTTTGCGACCGAGTCCGGCAAGCTACTGGATGTTGCAGTAGGCTTCAGTGTGTATAGAACTCGAAAGGTGTCAGCGTCACTTGGAATCGGGGCAACATAGAAGTTTGTATTGTCACGCTGAGCGTAATATTTAGGGGTGCCTTGTTCAGTCTCATCACCAAGTTTTTCTAGAAGCCGGTTATAGCTAACGGGCTGTAGTTTGATCTGATCAGCAAAAACATCGGTGATGTAATTTAACTCTGTGCCAGCCGGTACGGTGACATCATATTCATTTATGCCTTTGATGATCGTTATGTTCTCGGGCTCTGGAATGTACACACCAGTACGCCGACAAAAATCAATTGCCGTTTCCCTAACTGACCGCTCTATCAGAAAGTCAGGTGCGCCAGGAGCCTCCGGTCGAACGAAGGTTGCAAAGGCTGAAAACTTCATTAAGCACGACCAGCATTCGCATCAGGAGTTGCTGGCACAGGAGCAAGAGCTCCATCTATATTTGCCTTAACTCCTAAAGCATTTGTGAACGACTGATAATGCATCATTGATCTCTGTGCATTTCCAGCGAACTCACTGTCCTTCTGGTACGCCCTATACAAAATATAATCAAGCAAGCAGTTTGCGTAGATATCATCCAGCGTGATCGTTGTCGTATCTGTGTTGAAATTAGTGATAGCAATGTCAGAAGGAGCCGCGCTGTATTTGATCTCGATATCAAACGAGGTTGTTCCAGCCGGATAAACGTAAAACGTTTTGGGGTCCGCCGGATCGAAAATGAAATGCTCGATCTTTTTAGTGCTATCAGCCGCCGTGTTATGCCAATTAGGCAAAGTCTCATCCAAGACCTTACGGTCTACTTGAGTGATCGCGTAGCCGCCGTCATTTCTAACAACGTCAATCAGTCTCAGCCCTGTGCTTGGAATCGTCTGCTTACTACCCGCAACACAAGTAATGTTCCCGTTCTGCATATTGCTATCAGGACGGTGCAGTACTACTTCCTTCTGAGCGTCATTGAAAAACTTTAGCAGCTCAGCATTAGGAAACCGGACATTCGTATTGTCTTGCAGAATGATCGATGCACGATCAAGAACATCTACTACCTTAGTCGTTGCCATCACTGTCCTCCCACTCGATTATTTCGAGGTCAGGGTTGCCAGCGAAGTACTCGTTGTAAGCCAGTACGTTCCCAGTAAATATGTTTCTTACAGTCTTTGGGACTCTGACTTTGGGAGCTTCAGCAACCAGCTCTTGACCTTCCTCGAGCTTTTTTAATTGCTCCTTCAGGTCAGAAAGCTTCATTCGTCTATCTAGCTCAACATCAAACTTTTCTTTTGCTTCCGCGAAGATTTCATCTTTGGTTGTCTTAGCCATTGTTCTTCCTCAAAAAAAGGGTAGGGGAGCCGAAGCTCCCCGTCCCGTTAATGACTACTAAGTCCACTTAGCAACGTACAGAGCGTCTGGAGTTACGACCTTTGAGCCGTAGACTTTTAGACCTCGAACCGCTGAGCCGAAGGTAGACTCCAACCGAACGGTTTCGTTGTTGGTGAACTGAGAAGCAAACGTGATTGCCTTTGGATGACCAGCCAGCACGTTGGTCGCGCCGGAGGTAGAACCAGAGGTATCAGTGAAAAGCATGTTGCTTTGATAGACCGTGAAACGATCCACAACACCAACCTTTCCGTTTCGAAGCGGAGAGGTGCCATCACCTGTCAAATACGCTTGACGCAATTCTGACTGCTTGAGTAGAGAGATGAACTCAGGACTCATAACAATGAATCTTCCCTCTTCAGGAATGTTCAACTCATCTAACGTCTTAGACGCAGTTAGGATTGATGCCAAGATATTGCTTGCAGTGATAGTAGTAGTGCTGCTCTCAATGGTCGTTGCACCGGATACAACAGATGCCAAAACTGCCGTTTCAACTGCGATTCGCATTTGCTCGGCTGCATCACCACTTGCCGCTTCCATCAGATCAATGTCTGACTGAGTTTTTTGGATATCATCCAACAGGAAGCTGTAGTACTTGCTTTGATCAATGAGCAATTCCACGTTCGTTGACGTTAAATCCTGATTCGTAATTGAACCCGTGTAGTCATTGATCGTGATTGTTGGGGTCTGTCTGATATGAACTTTGTCCCCTTGACCCGTTATTTCGCCTTCATAGTCCGTGTTGGAAATCGCGGGCAAAACGGATTCCTTATAGAATTTAGCTTGCAATAGCTTGCTAAAAATTTCTGGGATGAACGCCTGTTCCCCCGCGCTGTATGTTGGAAATGCCATGTTAAGTTACCTCACAAGAGTGTTTGTTAACGGCGAATATTTCCGGCTGCTTGAGCTTCTAAAATCTCCCTCTTATGCTTTTCGAATAATTCGTTCGGCATTCGTTTGATCTCATCAAGCGTCCAGGTTTTCTTTTCGCCAACTGCATTAGACTTTCGAGCTTTTGGCATCTTTGGCGAAGCCGCCTCTTTTGCCCTCTCGAGAGTCTGCTCTTGCGGCGTTGGGGGTTTGATATTCATATCCATCTTGAACTGTGAGATGACTGCGTTCACATCGTTCGCGGTTCCACTCTGTACCCATTCCTGAGTAACAGCGTCCTGATCCTCGATCCAAAGCGCCCAATCAGAAGTATTGGTCACATCCTGAAAATCAGGGTGTACAGCTCGAATGCGGTCAAAATGTGCTTCCATCTCGCGTTCTTGCCTCTGCCTAATAGCTTCCTCGTCTCTCTGACTGTTCAAGGCGGAATGTTCATCAACCCTTTCTTGCAGTCTCTGGATCTCATCGAGTAGGGGTGATGCCACATCCGGATATTCTTCCTTCAGTTTCTGCAATCCCTCGTCATTACGAGACCGTTCTGCAAGTTGACTCTTTAGCTCAGTCACCATTTGAATTAAGGATTCTTTTTCTTTCCTCAAATCAGCCGCTTCCTGAGTGGCTTGAGTCATTTTCCGCTGAGCACCTTTCATCGCACGTTCTGCTTTATCAATTCTTTCATTGATAGCAGCCAGTTCTGAGGAGTCTTCGCCGCCGTCTGTCTCCTCTTCACTCACCTCTTCAGCCTGAACTTCCACACTTTCCGTTGGTTCTTCGGGTGTTTCCTCGATCACTTCCTCCGGCTCTTGCTCAGTGTCCGCTGCCACGGGTTCAGCACTAGCGTTTGTCATTTGATCCATCAGTTCTTTGGCTTCTGCTTCAAGTTGCTCTGGATTTACTTTTGCCATATTTTTCCTACGAGTCCCTCGGGATGTTCGTTACTCAATTACGGATAGCCCTTTTGGGGTCCGCTCCTTTTCGAGAACGGCTTTCGCCTGTTCTTCTAGCTCAAGAAGATTGCGGAGTTCTAAAATCCGCCCCTGCTCGAGCCGAAAATTCGTTTCGTCTGCTTGTTCTAAGTTCGCAGTAGCGTTAGCAAATCTTCTACGCCACAGGTCCGAGACCAATTTCCATTGGTCCTGGTTCCTGAGCCATAGGATCGCCTTGGCTTGATCCTGCGAGAGCTTGAGCTTGGAGTGCTTGTTCAGCTTGCAATCTCTCCTCAGACTTAATTACCTCGTCCGGATCGATATCCAACGACTGCGCGATATCACGCAATAGCTGGTTCCGATCCACCAAAGCCGCGTCCATGGGATTAGATACAAGCGACAAGAATTGAAGTAGTCGCTGGGATTGCACTTCCTTTTGCACTAGTGCGGTGCTGCCTCGAGAGATAACTTTTAAATCTCCTTTGGCTTTTTCATTTGTTCCAAACTCCATATTGAAGTGGAACAAAGCCGAAACCATTGGTTCCAGCAAATAATCATCGATGTTCTTGATAGTGCTTTTCAACGCAACGTTAGCAGCGCCCATCAGCATCGAGATACCCGTTGCCGTTTTGTTTAACGAACGAGTTTGCTCCCCGTGAGTATAACTTGGAAGCGATGTAGTTTCATCCGCAAATCGCCGAAACAATTCAACGATCTGATTCAATCCGTTAGCGTTCGCAATAGGCTGATAGAAGCGAACCGCTGGCATCGAACCGTCTCCCCCCTCCCGAAGAAACACTCTCCACGGATGTATATCAGTAGGATCTTCTCCGGCGGCTAGTAGGTCTGTATTNACCTCNACCATCGGACCTGAGCTAAGCGCAAGGTTGTCAATCCAAATTCGAGTAGCCGCGTTCATAGTGGTCTGAGAGTCACGCATCATTCGAGGTACGCCAGTACCCCAGAATTGGTGAGGGCTCTTTTCATAAGGGAAGATGTGATACGGGATCTTGTAACCCATNATCGGGTTGAGCATCACCTTGATTACCTTCCCGCCGGAAAACCAAACACAAGCAGAAAAATAATCAGACAGGTCAGCATCTTCAGGCATGTCCACGCCGTGTTCTTCAAGTTGATACCCATCTATCTCGCCCCAGTACTCAATCACCTCGAAACGGTTAGATGATTCAGTGTGCTCATTAATTCCAGCTATACGCCGTCTGGTTCTTTCATGGTCCTCTTCGTTGTGATTGCCCTGGCGATTGTGCTTGAGTAGGTATCGAATCATCTCGCCATCGAACCCTGGGCGATCTGCAAGGTCTCTCAATTGGGATCGTGTTAAAACATGCCGCCTAAATAAACCTTCGCAATCATCCAGACTCGTACAATAGGGATCTGGGTAAAGATCAAAAATACTTACGCTCTCCACCTCTGGCATCGCTTTTTCTATTTGAGACAATGCAAATCCGGTTTGTCCCGTTGTGGGGTTTAGCACTTTTGAATAACTTTGAACTCGATCAATTCGAACCGTGCCAGCTTTGATGGCTCCCGCTCCGAATATGCAAGCCTCGAGCATGGCTTCTTTTAATTTTTGTTCTGCATTAGCTTCAACTAACTGATCCTGTATCTCGACCAGCATGGCGTCTGCAGCTTCTTGCGCTATTTCTTTTTCAGCTTCCAAGAACTCTTCCTCGAGCTCCTGCATTCGCGCCAAGATTAAATCTTCGTTTTCTTCTGGAGCCATCCCGCTTGCAGCTATCACTTGTGAAACTGCCATCTCCCTCATCTGCATCGCTTTAAGCGGGTCAATTTGAGGAATAGGAGTGGGCTCTAGACCAAAGTAAGAATCACCATGCTGAAACAACAGATCAACAATCCGGCTGTACGCAGCCATAACTTTTGTTCGGGTAAGACCAACGAACACCTTGCTTCGAGATCCGCTCTCATTAAGTCGCGCCAAAACATCTGGTTCGTACATACCCTGAAATTGGCGTAAGTCTTTGAGCCACTCGTTTTCAGTTTCTTTGCGGGAGTCTTTGTATTCGGTAAATACATGGGACAGGCGTGAGCCAAGAGACTCGATCTCTTGCTCTTGAGTGCCGTCACCTTCTTCCAACGGCTCATCGATAAGTTGGAGCTCGCTCATTCTTTAATATCCAGCTACGCTATCCACGCTTGCGTAACGCTTTTGAATAATGCTGCCTCTTGGTCGAGGCATAGAAACGAGTCCATGTAGAGCAATTGCAAACGCAATTACCCTGTCATCATAGCAGCCTTGCTGAGAATTGAAACTTCCTTTTTCATCAATCACATACGTCCGTAATTCGTTTACGAGCTCCTGATCTGCGATCCCAGACTCACCTTGCCGTAACAAAGCTGCGAGGTTGTCGATGATTAACGGCTTAGTTTTACTGGTAGTTAGAAAGCCCCCACGCTTTGTCAGCTTGTCTCCGTATGCACTATCGACAGAGCTCTCAACAAATAGACTTGGGTATCCGGTTTCTTGCAATCGCCGTAACGTAGTTAATCCATGGTTGTTTCTTTCAACGATCACATACGCAGTATTCCACCGCTTACCAAGAGCTCCGACTACGTTCCCCCACTCAAACGGGTCTATATGTCCGTGCCAACAAGCTACCTGTCTTCCCAAGCTATCTAACACTTGAGCGCAGCTATAGTCTCCATAAGCAAGACCCTCCGCGACATCGACTCCGATCACATAAGATTCATTTTGGCTCGGTCGAGACCATTCCTTATATGGACCATGAGAGTGAGCTGATAACTCTCCGCTTCTATAGTCACCCCTGAAATCAGGCGTATAACACTCTCCCTCGGCATCCTTCAGCGCCGCGTCCTCCACAAAACATCTGCCTGAAGTTAAAAAACTTTCGAGCGGGGTAGAGGGGTACTCTTGTTTAAATAGATCACTCGAGCCCAGCTCATCCAATTTTGCGCGGCGGAAACATAACTGAGCATCAGTCAGTTTGTATTGCTGCGCTAATTTATATTCCTCGGGCGTAGCCTCGAAATACGGATCAGGCTTGCGCTGGTATTCAGGCATCCAGAACCAAGGTACGAAACAGACAATCCATTCAGTCTCACCTCTGAGGCTCTTCATACACTGATCGTAAAACCAACCCCCCGCACCATTCGCTGTAGACTCGAGGATTACCTCAGAGCCTTCGGACCCAACTGTCTGTAATAGACCGGCGACGATATCAGCGCCTTGCGGGTAGAAAGCTACTTCTGATCCGTGGACAAATCGGTTTGTTTGTCCGCGTCCCGTCTGTGTGCTTCTTGCCGTTCCCACGCGGTATCGACTATTGAGCCCNTCAAAAACNAGNGTCTGAGCCGATTGCGACGANATNGGCGGTTTAAAAGCNGGGTGAGGNACNTGNTCGTAAAANAAACGAACCATGTTNAAAATCGAGTTAGTCGATTCTGCAAGGTGTGAAAGAACGAAGGCGTTTGCATTGCGGGTCTGAGTTATCCTCCAAAAAAATCGCCCCTCCACATAAGTAGATATTCCTACCTGTCGGGCTTTAAGTACTAACGATCTTATTCGACCAGTTTCTTTCAACTGATCTTCAAGCTGCTTGTGGATAGCAAGCTGACCAGGGTTCAATTTGAACGGCTGCACCTCACCTTGTTTGGTGACGATCCGTAAAATATTTTTTGCATAAAGCGGGAAACTTCCCTTCAGCTTTTTTGCGACATCTTCAATCTGCATTATGATTCGCCACCGCTCGACACCACCAAACAAAATCAACATCGCTCATATCACTACGAAGTAGGTTCACTCTAGCTGCAACAAGTCTCACGTTATCGATGTGATAACCCTTGCTGGTATCTATTCTGTCGAAACTCACGCTTCTCTCATCGTCCATAATGTTTGTCATCGGCAATCCGCTTAACGCACAGTTACCTTGCTGTTTCATATAGAGCTCGTAAATCTCATCAATATCTAAATCGAATTCGACTTGGATTTTTGAAGAGCGTTGACGAGCCGTCACGATCTTGTAACTCAAGAATCGATGGATCGATTGGCTCGTATTCCGGACTCTCGAAGCAACTCGACACGAATTGCATCGTGACTGTCGATTCGGAACTTGTGGTCCTAAAGGAGCGCTGCATACGCTGCATTTTCTACCTTCAGCTCCCACTCTACTCCTTTTGTCAGTTCTTCAAATCTAGTGACTGCTTTCTTGCTTTCGCTTACCGCGACCGTATCCCCCATCAGGCTCATTCCCAATCCAATGCAGCCCTGCACATCACGCGAAAAATTAGCCACATGAATTAAAATATGTGTCCGATCCGGTACATCCTTCACATGCCAGGTCTCACCAAATCTTGGAGACTCTCGCCAACCCATCTCATACGTCCCTACAGGGATACAGGAGACGTTTGCCTTGTTATCCAACCAAGGACGCTCCACTGTGTAAAAACGCTCAGAATCAACTTCTATGACCCCCAGCGTTGCATTCGGGTGATAGCAAAACCGCTCAAGAGTTATTGTTTTCATAGATTTAGCTCGAGCCTTTTTTCTTTTTCGACATTTTAGGAGCCTTCGATTTCTTCTTCGGTGGACGACCAACCTTAGACCCGTATGTTCCTTTTCCTTTTGGCATTTTTTTTACTCCATAGTTTTGTGATTTTTCCGTAACACCTCTCGCAGTAACGCAAGTCATTCTTAGTTACCCACGCCGTCTTCCCGCAATTCGCACAAGCAACTGGAAATTTTTCTTCATTACTTTTTTTCACAGGTACTCTCATAAGCTATGCCCCCCTTTTTTGGGGGACATGAAATTCTGCCGGTACTGGCTGAGATGCCCTCCATGGAGCCAGCGCCTCGAGCGACCATTTTTTCGTCCATCTGGCACCTCCCCCGTCCCCTGATCGCCCTGATCGCGGACCTTTTTTAGGCGGGTTTGGGGACCGAACCTTCATAGGGTTTCGTCCCCTCAATGCAACTCGTTGTTCTGGCTGACAGTTTCGACCGAATCTTCCTCAAGATCGGCTAAAAAGGTCGCATCGAACTGGGTAATCTCGGTCTTTTCGGGAGCATAAGCGCCGAATACCTTGCCGAGGATCTCTAATGCCCGAACTCGGGTTGAGTCGGTGTTGCCTTCTGCCGTTGCTTCTTCTGTCAGCTTGCCAATCAGCCAATCCACTTTGTCCTCTTTCTCACCCATCAGTTCGCTCCTTTTCCGGTCAATCGCCGATTTGATGTTAGGTTTTGTTAGGTTCTCGCAAGCCATCTCTCGAGCCGTATGTTCACTGTAGCCAGCCCGTCTTGCTGCCTCAGCGCCGTTAGCGCAGCCAAGGTACTCGACAACGAACCTCTCTTGCCGATCCGTGAGAGGCTTCTCTGTGTCTTCTACTGGTTGTGGCTCTTTAGCTGTTGTTGCCTTATCCATTCTTCGATCTCCTTCTTTGTCGGAGTCTGTTGTTGAGATTGCTTTGCCATTGCTCATGCCTGATCGGTCCATCGATCAATTGCCATACCAATGACTATTCCGAGAGACATTCCCATTGCTACTGCTAGATACAGGAGTGCGAGTTCTTCCCATGTTGTTATCTGGTGATATGTGTCTTGGTGTATAGGAGGGATCGGCATAGGGGTGTTCGGTTTTTACCCGCCGCTAGAAAAATTTTGTGGCTGTAGCAAGGATCGCGGCGAATAAGATCCACGCTCCTCGCTCAACTAATATTCCCTTCCCTGATAGTTTGGCTAGCGCGTTCTCATTATCCCTTTGACCGTCCTCGATTTGATCCAATCGATACTCATGACGGTTGAGCCTAGCCTCAAATCCNGACTGCCTTTCATCGATACGAGCGAGCTGTTGCAGGGTCTCGCTGACCCTGTCCAATTTCTCTTCGATTCGCGTCAATCTGGTCTCTGTCGGTTCCACTTTGAATGTCTCAATTCAGATGCCTAATTCTATATCGAAATCAATCTTTATTTAACTTATTTCATCTACAGGTGTTGCATCTCATCCATTACTACTGTAAAACGGCTCCCTGAGCCGTTACACAAACAAGGATGTTTAACAGAATGAAGACCGAAACCAAAGAGCTAAAAGTCCTGATCGCTTGCGAAAGCAGCGGTGTGGTCATGGACAAGTTTTACTGGAATGGGCATGACGCATGGTCCTGCGACTTGCTCCCAGCCGACGATGATCACCCTTGCCACAATCGCCACATACAAGGTGATGTTCGCGAGGTCATCGAGTCCGACGATTGGGACATGGTCCTGATGGTTGGACACCCGCCTTGCACCCGACTGTGCTCATCAGGCACTTGGAAGATCAAGGGCGCTTCGTCCTATCTCATCTGCGACGATTGCGGAGCGTTCAATTCTGCCAAGCACTGGAAGAAGCATGGCTCTTGCAGATCATGCGGCGGCAAGAATGTTTCCACGTTCAACAACACCATCTCTCCGATCACTGGTGAGTACTGCCCAAAGGAGATGCTCGAGGGGAAGCTGACCGAAACAGAACTGCTCGAGCTTTGGGATGAGTTCCTCGAGGGCGTTGACCTCTTCAAATACTTGATGTCTGCAGACGCTCCCAAGATCGCCATCGAGAACCCAATCATGTCTTCCTTAGCTAAGGAGTACATCTGGGGCGAGAACTGGGAACAGGTTTGGAAGGACGATGGAATGTTTCGGCAAACCTCAGTTCAGCCTTGGCACTTCGCCGAGAGCATCGACTGCCCGAATAACACCTCGAAGGAAACCTTTCTCTGGCTGAAGGATCTGCCAGCACTCAAGCGCACCGGAAACCCTGACCTAACACAAGCGACTTCACGCAAGGACTGCCACAACGCAACTCCATCCGCTGATCGCTGGAAGATCAGGTCCAAGTTCGCTTCCGGNATCGCNCANGCNATGGCNGANCANTGGGGCGATATGTCTCTCTGGCTACAAGCCGAAACGGTTTAGGAGAACCAGATGAGAATTCTATCTTTTGGCGGCGGCGTGGATTCCAGCGCAATACTGCTCACTCACCTCATGGTCGAGGATCTTGGGATTGATCACGTTGTCTTCGCCGACACGGGTGCTGAGTCTCGAGGAACCTACAAGAACGTAGCTTTGTTTCAACAACTCTGCTCTAACCAGAACCTACCCTTCGATATCGTTTCCAATAACGGAGAGACCATCACCGATTGGGTTACCAAGAACGGCACGGTTCCGGTTATGGCTGGCGGTAGTCATGTCTGCTCTAAGAGGTTTAAAGGGGACGTAATTGCCAAGTGGGTGAAGTCTTCTTTTCCCGCCGAAGAAAAAATCACCTACCTCATTGGCATCGAGGCTGATGAGGAAGGACGCAAGAAGCGCTTCACCAAGCCCAAGGGCGACAAGGCGAACTACGAGTACCCGCTGATTGACAAGGGCATGAGCCGTCAGGACTGCATCGATCTGATCGCCAGCTTTGGTTTGGAAATCCCCAAGAGCAGTTGTGTGTTCTGCCCCTTCATGTCCATCGAAGAAATCAAGGACATGAGAAAAGACCCCGAGGCTTGGGCAACGATCAAGCTCGTTGAGTCTCGATTCCAAGAAGAGTCTCCGATCAAGCACCAGCGATGGCTCGATGCCGGTAAGCCTCTAATCATGCTCCGCACCAAAGGCTGGAGAGATGGAGAGGGAGAAGTAACCCCAGCCAATGGCGATGACGGCGACCACTGCAAGATCAAATACAGAGCGCCGGACGGTATGTGGCAGCAGGACTCTTGGGGTAACGGCACTCGCCTATTCATCAAGAAGGTCAACGGGAAACAGCTTTCAGTCACTGAATGGGAGAACGAAGTCGCATAGCCGAAACGCCTTCGGGCGTCCGGTTGGGATTGATCTCCCAGCCGCTGATGAGGCAGATCCTCTTAATTGAAAAGGAATGAAAATGGAAAAAGTATCAATCACAGGTCGAATCGAGGAGATCCAGAGAAGAAAGAATAGCTATTGCGGTAACCCCAAGTTCCGCATCACGCTCGGTCACGTTTCTGACTGCTTTATCTTGGGTGAGCAGAAGCACATTACCAACCAAGTCGTAGTCGAGACTGAGGCAAACAGCGGCGAGGCTTACAAGATTCACACTGGCATGGAGGGCAGCATCGCAACCTTCCACTGCCACATTACGCCCAAGCGCCGGACCAACATCATCGACTCGTTCACTTTGGGCAAAGACTCAGCTCGAAGATTCAGAGACAAGCGCAACGCAGAGCGCAGCTTCGAGCCGGTCAGCGAACTTCCAAAAACCTCGGCGGCACTTAATGACCTAAGACGATCTATCGACGGTCTGAAAGGTGCGTTACGAGGAGATAAATAATGGAATACCGAATTACAGATGACGCAAGCAGGGAAGCAGTGTTTGGCAACGCTGAACAATACATCAGCGATGTCAAAGAGAGCTGGATGTACATGGGTACTATCGTCGGCGGTAGTTTTGATGGCTATGACGAGTTCAAGCACATAGAGACTCGCTCGGTCACGAAGGTTCCAACAGAGTTCTACTACGAAAAAAGGCTTGATGATTTCGTTGAATACGTCATCGATTTCTACAGCGAAGAAATGTGTGCGTTTAGGAGAGAAGACGTACTTCACGCAATGGCGCTTGCAGCGTTTAAGGGCAGATACAGTGAGGTTCCTTTTGAGGGCGACTCGTCCGACAGGGTGTTCATTGCTGGGTTGCTCATGGAGATCAGGAAGAACGAAAAAAACGTTCCAGTAGAGACCGTGCCTGGGCTGGGCAAGCGTTACAGGTACTGGGTTGAATTTATCGACCACGACGGGATTCAGCAATCGCTTTACTTGTGTGGTCAAAGTAATGAACACATCAAGGCGATGATGGATGGCTACGACATTGTAGTAATCGACAACCTAGAAATACCCGAAAAGTGTTACTGGGCAGAAGAAGAGGTGCAGTCATGAGCACCATTCAACTGATTCTGGTTCAGATACTTAGTTCTGGTCTTTTCTTCTTGGCTGCGTTCTGTGCTGACTACCAAATCATTCCAATGTGGATGGCTTTCGCGGCTATCCCATTGTGGATGACCTCTATGTTGGCGTCGATCTTTTATCACCGTGCGTAGTCAGGAGAACCCGAGTTACAGCCCATTCGAAAGAGTGGGTTGTTGGGCGGGTTCTTTGTTATCCGCCGAAACATTTTTTCATTCATAAAGGAGTAATTGAAAAATGAGATACGACAACTTAATAAGCCTAGCCGTGTCGATAGATAGCAACGAAGCAGATCTATCTGATCTAAGCAGAGACCAACTGATCGCTGCATTCACGAGTCGAATTAACGACATATTCGATCATGATGATGTCGAGGAAGCAGTCAGTCTAGAAGACCAGATCGACACCACTACCTACACGCTTTGGTTTCAAGATGGCGAAGGCAGACAAGAGTTCCTAACTGAACAACAAATGCGAGAGGAATCAGAGCGCTATAGCTTCAATGCCGAAGAAGTCGTTCAGCATGGCGAGACGTTTTTTTGGAACATAGGCGTAAAACCCTACGACAACCCACGATCTGATAGCGATGACATATGTGGCGGGTGCTTCAAGGTTGAAGGGGGTGCTGCGTGAATATGGATGCAGAAGTAAAAATAGAAAACCGCACAGATGATGAGATTCTGTTCTCAGCCTTATACGGAAAAACCAAGGTCAAGAAGACCACTCGATCAACTCGAATCTGGATCGAGGGAAACAAGCTAGTCCATGCTGGGTTTGTGCCAGAAGCGAAGTACTCGATTGAGGTCTCAAAACAGCCGTTTGGAAGAAAGCGAATCACCCTGACTCTAGACGAGAACGGCGACCGTAAAGTCACCAAGTCTACTCGAGGCGGTAAGGATAGACCAATCATCGATCTGCACTCTAACCAAGTGGCTGAGTGTTTCGATGCGGGTACGGAAGTTACTGTCGCTTACTATCCGTGGGGAGTCATCTTCTTTGAGGGTGAAGGCAAAGGGGGTGCAGCATGATCGAACGACCTTTCAATGTGTACGATCACCCTAAGCTTTTGAAGCTTAAAGTCTGCTACACCCTCGATAATCCTTACACGACCAAAGAGCGGGAGCAACTCGCCGATCTGATCTACGAAAAGCTTTACTCAATGAGAACGACCACTCCGGTCGAGATCGAGGAATGGGAAAAGCTTTTGGATCTGGTCGTTCAATCTCGACTAACCGTTGGCAAATGGCTGGAGCAATTCGATGCTCCGGCTAAGGGGGTAGCGAATGGCTAACTACCAAGTCGGCGATCTGTTCCCTCGAGTGATAGAAGCCTTTCAGAAACCGCTCAGTTCTAAGCGCGGGTTCTGGGAAGCAACTCCAGCTAACGAAAGAACATCGCAACAAAATGCTGATGTGAAAAAGTGGTGTCAGAGAACGCTTAACGGAATGAAGATCTGCACTAGGTTCGATATCGATGATGATTTGCTCAGCAAAGCCTTCGAGGAACCTTCTTGGGTTGAGATGACTCAAAACGGCGGGGTGCTTCCCATCAAAGACATGACCAGAAACACTGCCGATCTGATCGGGGAACTAAGGTTCCCCTTTGATCGAATGTTTATGGAAATGTCAGGTAAGACATACAACAAGCTGCTTCCAGAAGGTTGGTTGAAAGCCGGTTGTAATGTTAAGAGCAAAGACCCTCAAGAAGAAGCCGGAGCTTTTCTAGAGTTCGATGTTGTAGGGGTTTTCATTACGCCTAGCAGAACGCCGGATGAAGCTCAGAATTGGACAATGACACATTATGTTTTCGGTTTGTTCGAGAGCGGGGATTTGTATATGTGTCGATTAAACCAAGACCTCAGACTTAAACAACTTAGGGAAAAGGAAAATATCGGAGTAAGAAATTCGATGTGCCTACATTATTTCGGGATCAACCTCGAAGATAATCCAATAGAGGATTGCGATCCCAGGTTTGTGAAACTGTTGTCTTCGGTTTCATTAACCACTGGAGAATTGTTGTTTGGCGAGGAGCAGCTCGAGAACTTTTGGGCTTCAGACGCAGAAATGTGGAGAGCATATGTAAACAGAATGTTTTGGCAGTTGATCTTAATGCTCAACTACCCGTGGGTGAAAACCGAAACGTCACTGGTTACGAACATGAAGAAGAGCAAAGCTCCAAGTATTGTCCCTCGAGATTCCTACTACCGTTGCCGTATACAACTGCCGAAACCAGATGGCGTTGATATACGCGATATTGGTGAAGCCAGAAAGGAGTACTACGGTAAGCGATTGCACAAAGTCCGTGGACATTGGCGAAAGCTCCGCACTCCCGAGGGCATCGTAAGGAAGCGCACTTGGATTAACGAACACCGTCGAGGCGATCACAAGCTTGGTGTCATTCATAAAGACTATTCTTTAGAAGGAGCCAAGAATGTTTAGACGCAAGAAAGTGTTCTGTATTGTCGATGGAAACGAGACTTGCTCTCTGCTCAGGCGAGGCTACCAGCTTGAGCGATCGGACTACCGAGAGCACGTTCTAAACCTAGAGGTAGGTCAGGGCGTTGCTTGTGGTCCGAAAGGCGAGAGGGGGACCAACACCAAGTTTCGCGGTCTCGAGAGAGCGGCGGCGAGGGTAAAGATGACGGGTATGCAAAGGACGGTAGACGATGTCGTATACTTTATCCGTAGAACATAACGGGGTTGTTATGAATTCCAACGATATCATCCGAAAGTTGAAGTCGGACTACAAACTCCGTGTCAAAGATATCGCTGAGCTGATCGGTACTAGCGAGAACACAGTTAGGAACTGGCTTGGTGACCCTGCGAAGGGCAGATATCGAGTAGCACCGGACATGGCGGCTATTTGCCTAAGCTATGCGTTGCACTTGCGTAAGCTTGGATTTGATCCACTGGAACCAGAAACACCCACTTCGGATGACGATCCTCTGGACCGTGAATCTGAACTGGATTGATTTCTTCGGCGAGGATGCATTTNAGGAGTTGGTGTTTACTAATCCAGATTTCTTCCTCGCCAGTTACAAACAACCAATGACTAGCCTCGCTGACCGTGAGTCCGCTTGGCTGGTTATGGTAGTACTCGACCACTATGTTTCCCGTCTCCAAACTCTTCGGATCGAACTTAACCTCAATCGAAACATCTAGCTCCGGTATCTTGATATCGAATCGAGTGTCGCGTCCAAACGTCTGATAGGCGTCCCGAAACACCGGCAAAATTTTCTTGAGGTAGTGCCTCTCAACCTTCTCGCCTCGCTCGAGATCCTCAAGCCACTTTTTGTTTGTCATGTTCCCAGAGCGCCACGATTCCATTCTCTACGAACAGGCGTAGATTTTTGATCTTCCCCTCAACGGGAATGGACGCGAGTGCCTCTCTCCGGTCAAGTTTAGTGGGTAGGTCTAGGATCGCTCGAGGTAGGAAATAGATCACGGTTGATTCAGCTATGTCCCACCACTCTTTATCTAGTGAGTCTTGTAAGTGGGCAATGACCAAGGGGTAGTGGATTTTTTTTGCCGCCGATTCACAAATTTTGTGTAGGTGAGTGAAGCTATTCGGTTTCAACCAAACTCTCCCGCATGATCATCATCAGCGTGTCCCAACTAACCTGGGCGGTATAACTTTCTACTCGAGGAAAGTCTGCGCTCAGCAAGTGAAGCGGAACCATTGCTTGAATCGGTCTGCGATCAAACTTCCAAATCAGTATTGGGCAAAGCTGCATATGCTCACCAGCTTTCCACGCCTGATTCCACCAAGCTAAAGGGGCATCGAACTTACAAGCGTATCGTTTGCACTCAATAACAAATGGATCGAGGATAATGTCTCCCAGATTCCCCTCACGATATTGATCGAGCACTCGCTTACAGCTAACACCCAGTTCATCTTTCAGCATATTGACAACGTCACGCTCGAATTGGTGTCCCTTGCGTCTAGCTGATGCGCTCACGGGTCTTTCCTTGGATCGTCTCCAATAGCGAATCTCAGATAGAAGATGGCTTTTCTAATGTCCTCAACCTCTTTACCCTTGTGCAAACAACGCCAGACATATTTGAATGCGTTAGCTAAGCAGTAGTTTTTGACGTTCTCCATACCGAAAGCGCTAACCATCGAGTCTATGCATTCGATTCCACCAGCGTTGTAATGCGGTGGGCTGTTAACGTGATCCATAGTAGTGTCGGCTGACTTCTTCTTTGGTCCGCTCATATAGCTCCTCTTCTGTGCCGTAACGCTGTTCGAATTTCGCTTTGTATGGATGTCTGCTCACCCAAGCGGGAGTATCTTTTCCGGCTCGATGATGTGCGTAGCAAAGCGGTATGGTCTTCAGGTGTGACCCAGGTTCTGTCTTTCCTTCGATGTGATGAACCTCGGCGGGTGTTTGTACATCCCATTGCATCAAACAAACGATGCAGCCGATCTGAGTTATTAGATTCATCCATTCTTTTTCTTCTCTAGTCGGTGTGTGTGACTTCATGGTTTAAGTTCTCCAAATGCTCAGCAATTGGGGCGGGAACAATGGATCTNGANATCTTGTCTTTNTTTAGAACGAATCCTTTCCTAGCTAATATCTTCACTTGCCCCTCAACTGCGTTGGGATAGACCCCAACCCCATCTGCTATTTCTTTAATCGTTGGCGAATACATATTTGTTTTCCAAAACTCCAAAATGAAATTCATTACTTTGCTCTGCGCCTCAGTGGGCGCTGTTCTATTTGCCGTCATATCCGTATGTCCTCGCCTCGAGCTTCAACATGCTCATTTTTGTTTGCCAAATTCTGGTATCCGCTTCCGCTGCCGTTAGATGACCCTTAGCTGCAGCCAGTGCGCCTTTTGCAACCCCTCGAGCTAACCTCGCTTGCATCATTTGTTCTTGACTGTCTGCCCACACAGTCTGACCAGCAGCCGACTTGATTCCTTGTTGCTCCTGAGCGGTCAACATCAACTGAGCCATACACTGCTTTTCCTCTGCCTCAGCTCTGGCTAACTCTTCTTCTGCCATAGCAATCTGGTTAGCGGCATCGCGAATGTTTTGGGCTAGGTTTTCTTCTTTCGGCGGCATCATAAAATTGGGTGGTCCTTCGGTGGTGGCGGTTTAATAAACGGCTTAGGGCTGGCACCTCGAGACTCGAGGTATTGGCAAGATTGCGGATCGAAATCAAAACCGACTCGACCTTCCCACATTCCGTTTCGATTCTTTAAGCACTGGAAATAAAGATCCCACTGTCGCGCTATCTGTTCATCCGGTGTGCGTTGCATGATGGCGCACTCATCGAGGTGATCTGTTTTTGGTTTGTTCTTCCAGACAGAGATGAATGCGTCAGCTAGATCGGTGATTGCTCCAGAACCCTTCACATCAAATTTCTCGGGTGATCGGGCTTCGTTCTCAAGCTTCCTAGAGTGAGTGACCAAGAATACTGTGACGGGGAACGCCATTTTGAAGGCGACAATCTTCTCGATGAAACTTTGCTGCCCCTTGTAGTCATCGTGAGAAAGGTAGTTAGTCATCGAGTCGATAACGAAAACATCAACGTCATACCTTCGGTAGGCATATTCGAAACAAGTCAGCAGCTCATCAATCTCTGGTCTTACTCCTTGCTCATCAACGAATAACCAAAGCTTTGTTCCCAGAAAGTCGAACATCTTGTCGATGAACTCATCGTTCGGCTTCTTCAAACCTGAACCTTGTTGCATCATTCGACCAAGCGTTTTGTCTGGACTCATCTCATGGCTGGCGATAAGTAGTTTTTTCCCTTGATTCATCAGGCTCCAACCAACCTGACCTAAAAGCATAGACTTGCCTGAACCGTTTATTCCCGTAACACCCCAGAACTCATGCGGTCTAATCCTGATATCTTCTTCATCGATCTTTTCAAACCCGAACCCACATCCTTTCCTGATGTCGCTTTCAGCATCAAAATAGTCACCAACAACGTCTCTAAATTCTGTTATGGATCTAAGCTGTACTGGGTCTTGGTACTTCGCTTCCTCATACGCTTGGTTAAGGATCGTTCTCGCTTTGTCATAACCGTGAAGCTTCAGCAAATCGTTGATATCTTTTGATGCGATCTGAATTCGAATGCATCGCTTCCCTAGTTTTTCGCGTAGGAATTGAGCGCATTTTTCCCCAGCATCATCTTGGTCAGTTGCTAATACAATGTCCTCGAATCGCCCCAAGTTATCTAATTCATGTTCTTTCCATTTCATGTTCTTAACGCCGCTCGGAAGAGACAGAGCAGGGAACCCAAGTTCTCGAGCAGCAATCGCGTCGAGTTCGCCCTCGGTTATCCAAACGGTTCTGGCGTTGTCTGGAAGTGTGTGCCAACCGTAAAGAATGGGCTTTAAATTCTTTTGATTGCACTGCCCTGGCTTACCCTCATAATCAATTGGCTTGTGCTTTAAAAAGATTAGCTTCCCTTCTGGATCAAAGAACTGAAAAACCAAATCGATCCCCTTCGTATACAGGTCTTCAGTCGCATATATCTTGTGGCGAAACACCAACTCACCCACTTCTTTGAACCCTCGGTCCTCTAGGAATGCGTGAAGCTTCTCTGTGTTTATCTCTCTCGGCGGNTTNGGGGTNTTGAATNTCTNTTTTTCNGCNACNGNAATNACTTTTGTNGATAGGTTGCGNATATCNAATCGACGCTGGGACCATGTCATCGCCTCTTTGACTGACATATTTTTCGCCGCAACGATCAGGTCGAGTAGATCCCCGTGCTCTCCGGTCGCGAAGTCTGTCCATATGCCAGCTCTCTCGCCATGCAGGATCACTGATAGCGATCTGCCTCGCTCACCACCAAGACTGCCGACTTTGAAATGACCACTCTCGATCTTTCCCTCAGAAAAGAGCTCTTGGCACAGTGATGCCGCGTGAGGTGCAAGTTGCTTTTTAAGTTCTGTAATATCCATTATTTCACCGCCGCCAAAACGTCCTTGTTTGTATCGTTGTCGATTAATGTTTTTGTGTAGTGGTAGGTTTCATCGCCTATTCCTTTCCAGCCTTTTGCGATGGTGTAATCCACCAGTTTGTCGAAGTCCTTGACCCCAGCTTTAACCAAGATCGAAAAAGCATTTGTGGTTGTGGTCACAATCCTTTTGGTTGGAGCTCGGTTGGTGGGGCATTTGTATTCCCACCATTTTCTCCATGCGCTTTCTGAAACACCGCTAGGTGGGTTACGGCATACTTGTTCTTTCTTACTAATGTTATTAATACTTAGTACTTCTTGTTCCTTAGTACTTCTTGTATCGGAGCCGGAATTTCCCGATCCCGTTAAAGCGGAATCCGGATTTTCCTGATCCCGTTCAGGGAATTCATTTGGTACATCTGAGACATCCCAATCGGGTCTGGTTTGTTGTGGATTCTTCTCGTCCCTTCTCCAAACTCTTCGAAGGTATCCGGCTGACTCGAGCTCTTTTGTGATTCGGGTTATCTTGTCTGTGCTGCAGCCGAAGTGGGCTGCAAGTTGCTTACCAGTAGTCACCCAGGTTGGTGTATGGCTGAGTAGATAGCACAGTACTCCAAGAGAATCGGGTCCAATTTCTTCTGTACGGAGTAAAGCGTTTGGGAGTGTGGTGAAATTTGTTTTCTTTTCGGCGATCCGAAAAATCATAAAACCTCCGTGTGTGTGATCGAAGTTTTACATCTACAGATTAGGAAATCAATCTATGAATGTGTATTAATATACAGATTAAAAGTACTGTATGTATATCCTCTAACGTGTATATGTATACATAGATTAGTATGGTGCAGTGCAACATAGGTTTGATAACGTTAGATTATTTTTTGGGGATATAGACATGGATGGTGGTACCAACAAGGAAGTTACAAAGGAAACCAGAGCTCAATGGCTTTCAGCTTTGCTCGAGTCTCGGGGAGTGCCGGAATATGGGAGAGCAGCAACGATATGCAAGAAGCTGGGCTGCAGTAATGCGGTGGTAGCGGGGTGGCTGAAAGGATCGTTGCCGCAAGATTTGAAACTTGGAGTCAAATTCTGTGAGGAATACGGACTAACGATCAAGGCTTGGGTCTATTGCGAAACCAATGATTACACCGATAACGGTTCAGACTATATATCTGGAGATCGTCTCGCGTTCATTGTCAAGCAAGCCAGATGTTTTGAAAGAGAACATGGCAGTCTGACCGATGAGCAAATGGCTCATGTGATGCGCCGTTTAAATGCGTCAGACAACCCAAAGCAAGACCTAAAATATTTGGGAGAAGTAATATCTATATTTGGTAAAGGGCAGTAAAAATGAACAAAAAGTCTCACGAAAAACAAAAACAAATAGTTGGGGCTGAAATCGCGGCGTTGGATCGGTCACTTGACGAATGGATGGAAAGAACTAAATCGCAAAATAACGACCCCGTGTTCGATCCTGTTGTTTGTACCAACTACACTACGGGTTCACATACATTGGTTTTGGATGAAAAGGGAAGAATTAAGTTTGCAAGCAAATTTCTTACAAACACGTTCAATATGGATGTGGCATCAGGATTGATGAAGCACACAAACTTGTTTGATGGCGCTATCATTTTCGACCTCTACGGATTTGAGTTCCCTGCAGTAACTCGAAGATTGAAGAAGCAAATGAAGATTGTGATTTCGCGAGAAGCTCATCACACTGAAACGAGGCTCGACTTTAGGACTTCGAAATACCCAAAAAGCCATCCTATGAATTCGGTGATGACTAGCTTTATGAGCCTTTTTCACCATTATGCATGTGAGTTACATTCGCGAGTGATGTTGCGAGAACTGCTTACTGAAGACTCGTTGTGGTCAGAGATTGCGCCATTGCGTGATAAAATTTTGTCGGACGCTTACGAGTGGGCAAATAACACCACAGACCCGTTTTGGCAGATGACGAAAAATTGGGTTGTCCTTGAACTGATATCAACCCCCTGGGGAAACCAATTCGATGACATTTTCGATGCTAAAAAACGAGCTGATATNAAAGAGGCTTTGCCAGNAGACTCAGGATTCTTTGTGAAATAGNTTTNACANCTCCAAATTTATTTCGATCTAGGGGTGTATTTATTCATCCATATATGAGATCTTTCGTGTACAGATTAAAAGGATTTGTACATGGAAGTTTCTCGTCAAGAGATCTGGAAACGACTCTCTGCCGTAACGGACTACCCCGTCAAAGGTGAAGGGGAATTAAGCTACGTTAACTGGATGGTTGCTCATCGCATCATGATGGGCGAATACCCCTCATATACTTGGGAATTCCTCGAAACCCCAGAAGGATTGCAAGCCTTCTTCTACGGCAACACCGCTGAAGTTAGATGCCAAATGACTATATGCGGTCATACCAATGTGACCACTCTTCCGGTCCTCGATGTTAACGGTAAGGTTATAACCAACCCCAATGCCAATGACATCAATACCAGCAAACAGCGTTGCCGCGTTAAGGCTATGGCTGAATTCGGTTTATTCAACGACATTTACCTTCCAAGCAATTCTCCAGTAGCAGACGCTATTGCTGAAGCCGAAGCCGAAGATACGGACGTTGGCACGATCAACGAACACTGGCTGCAAATCAAGGCAACCGTTACAGCCAAGAACAAAACAGAAGCCAAAAAAATACTCACCAAATTCAATACCAAAATGAGGAACCTCGGTATTGAAGAGAATGACATCGACCGAAAAAAGCGTGAGGACGATTTCCTGAGCTCTTTCCAAACAACAAATCAGAGTGCAAAGAAATGACAATGCATCCGCAAGGTAGCGATGAGTGGTTAGCCGAAAGGGCTCGAGTCATAACTGCTTCTGAGTGCGCGGCTCTCGAGGGGGTTCACAAGTATCAGAAAGCCACGGATTTGGTTCGCGCCAAAGTCAGGGCGCTATGTGGTGCGCCAACTGAATTCAAAATGAATGACGCCGTCAGGCACGGTCAACACATGGAACCCCATATCAAGAAGTGGTACGAGGTCCAAACCGGCGAAACGGTCCTCGAAACTGGTCTTGTAGTACACCCAGAGTATCCATTCTTAGGCGGCAGCACGGACGGACTTGTTGGTCTCGATGGGTTGATTGAGATTAAGGCTCCGTTTTATGCGAAAAAACCCTACTCAATATTTGATGCCGATAAGAAAATGTATTTATGGCAAGTGCTTCTGTGCATGGAATGCCTAGATACCGATTGGTGTGACTTTGTCTGCTACCTCGCCAAGGATGAAACCGTCGAGCCCGAATTTATTATCGAGCGGGTTCACAGAAAAGAAGGCTGGCTAGAGGAGTCGGTTAACGCAAACCTTTTGCCGCAACCGCGTAAAGGAAAGATACGTCGAGTAGATCTGTTTCAGGCTTGGCACAACTTCATCCACGACCAGCACCAGCTACCAGATGCCAGACAAGTGTATCTGGACCCGCCTAAAGATAAGACGTTCAAAGAGGTTGAGGATGATCGGTTAAAGCGAATGTCCGATCTAAACAATCGGATTAAAGAAATTAAAGATCGCAACGAAGACGATCTGAACGCGATGAAAGAGCTCGGCGAAGAGCTGGAAACGCTAAAGCTCGAGATCGCCGAAGAATATAAAGAGAGCGTAACGAACGGTCTCATTTCGGTGAAGTTTACTAAGAGCACTCCACCAGTTGATTACAAAAAACTATACGAATTTTTGGGCGGCGATGAAGAGCTCGAGAAGAAGGGCGAGAGCGTTGAAAGCTTTCGGAAGACAACTAAAGGCTACACATCAAAAGTAGTAGAGGTATGAACATGGACGGTAAGAAGGAAACGGTTTTAGCAAAGGGCATGTATGCCAATGCGCTGAAACCAGGTTCGCCAGATTTCGTGATCGCAAAGTTCGGCATCAAGATGGATGAAACCGATTGGCTGGGCAACGCGATCAAAGATGCGAAGAAGAATGGTAAGGAGTATTTGAACTTCGACATTTTGACCAGCAAGAAAACAGGCAAGCCATACATTGCATTGGACACATGGGAGCCAAAACCAAAGTCAGATGACTTCGAGGATGATGCTCCGTTTTAGTAAGGAAGGACTATGGCTCTACGGATTACTAGAGCCGTTGATTCGAAGTTGTTTGGGGGTTTTGACTTGGACTCTTCGGACTTGGAAGGAACCAGCGATCTCGTCATTTGGGTTCGTAAGGTTTCTACGAAACCGGATCTCAAGTATGCGGTTTTCAACATCACTGTTCATGAACAGACGTTGGAGATCCTATTGGAGTCTGGACAGGAGTTTAGCTTGATGAGGGGCGTTTCATTCCAGCTAACAGGAGTGCAAGAGCACTGGGCTGATACTCAGCCTCTTTGTGAGTATTGCGGTCGAGGTGATACGAAACCGAAACGGTTGGTGCCACAAGCGAGGTTAGGGCTAACAGCCCCACGGGAATATAAATTTTTAAGACATGATGCGAGGAAAAGATGACTGATGACGTACAGCCAATCCGGTTTGGCGGGAAAGTTTTTGACTTTAATAAGCTAAGCCAAGAACAAAAAAACACGATGCTGGGACACCAGAATCTGGAGAGATCAATCGAGTTTCTAAAAAGTGTCGGAATATTTATGGCGAATATCGACAACATAACGTCATTAGCAAGCCAAGCTTTGGCTGCAACTGCAGTCTCAACAGCCGAAACATTCCCGCCCCCGATCACACCACCCGATCAATCAGGCGGGGCGAATTCTGCGCCAAACAATGGGACTACCCTAAACGAAGCGGGAGCGGCGGAGCCCCTTACTTCGACCGCAGAACCGACTGTCACGGCAGACAGTGTTGGGGTAGTCCCACCAGACTCAGACACGGACGTTCACTAATCAAAGGTGCGCGAAAAGGCTCGGTGAATAGTGGCGTCGAGTTCTCCTCTACGGGTCAAACCGTAGTTACCCAACGTCTCATTACAGCGTTGAGGTGAAAAAGGGGTGATGAAGTGCGGAGCACCAAGGTTCGGAATAGACCATTCATTGCCGTCAATTGCCCCGACCACTATAACTTTAACGAATTAAAAGGAATCCAGACTATGTCTCTCAAACCTCCCTACTCCCACGGACATAGACACAACGAGAGTGGCTCACTCGTTCTGGGAAAAAGAGCCAATCTGCCATATCATGATGATGCCCTCTCTGTAGCTGGCATCAGCAAGGAGAAGTCAAGGATGAAACTTAAAAAAACTTTCAAGGAAGTAGCGCTGGAATATTTGGCGGAACCAACCAAGCAAAACAGAGATAAGAGTGCCACTGCATATAAGTGCGTGAACGTTTTTATCGATGCATGGGGAGATCAGGCGATAGAGGACATCGATGATGTCACAGTCGCAGATCTTTTTAGGGAGCTCAGAACATCTACAGCCAAGCACCGTAACAAGTCTGGCAAGGTAGTTGAGCTATTAAGAGATGGTAAGCCGTACCGTATTTCAAACAGCACCTACAATAATTATGTGACCTATTACAAAGCCGTATTCAATTACGCTAGGGATGAGCGTCACTTAATAAAGTATGTGCCTCACGTTAAGCTTCTTAAAGAGAACAGACGCACCAAGTATCTAACGCCTGATCAGGTGAAAGAGTTAGCTGACCTATTTAGACAACAGTCCTGGGGGAAACTTCGGGCTGATCTGATTTTGTTCAGCTTCTTGTGTGGTCAACGCCATGAGCAATGCGTCCATCTTAGGATTGACCAGCTTGCTCCAGATCTCTCCTACATGGAGTTTTCTGCAGATGAAACCAAGAATGGTAAACCTCAAAGGATACCTTTGAATGCACCAGCTCAGGACATTGTGCGGAAGCACTTGGCGTATGGTGAACACTTAAAGAAAAAGTGTGCTTACCTTCAGAAAGAAGGTGTGGACTATGTGTTCGTTCAGGAAGGTCACCGTAAAATAAATGGAAAGCCTCTATCGGTATTCATGAATCGTCATGCGCGAAAGCTTATGAATGAGAATGGATTCAAAGGAGTTGTGTTCCATACGTTACGGCATAGTTTTGCAAGTGCGCTAAGGGCGAGTGGTACAGCAGATCGAAGTATACAATCTTTGGGTGGCTGGAGCTCGGCAGCGTCAATGCAACAGTATTCCCATGTTGCTAAACCCGAACTTTTGGAAGCGTCTAACAACTTGGCAAAGTTGCTATGACATCTATAAGTGTGGCTAACGAGATTTTCGAGTTGGCTCGGTTTAGAATATTGGGTGTAGGGATACGAACCTTGTGCATATGGTTAATAACCTATGCAATCCGTAGGTAAAAAAGGTTCTTACCCCTAGAGGTAAGTGATTGATAGGCAAAGGTGTGAATGGCGGAGAGAGAGGGATTCGAACCCTCGATAGGTTTCTGCCCATACACACATTCTTTAATTAAATCAGTCAGTTACAGCGAGGGTACAACTGATTTTTAGGCAAATTTAAGCCTAATTAGGATGATTTATGGAATTTTCTAGTAATGATGAACGCTTAAAAAAGTTGCTGGCAACTATGTTGAGCGACATTGACAAGGTCATTTATGACTCACAGATGGAGTTGTCGGGCAAGGTATCTAGAGAGAGCTGGCGCATGTTCCAGTTTGGAGCTGTTGAGCAAGTTATTCGGAGCATGAACATAGAACAAGAAGCAGTAGATTGGTTTCTAGATCATTTGTTTTCAGATGAGAATCCAGAACCGATCCGGAAGAGTAACGAGCAAGAATTAAAAGTGGTTGTTCACTAACTCTCTATGGTCCGTATATCCTCATCATGATCAGCCATAGAAAGGCAATCATTAACAAACCTATTATTAACGTAACGCCACCTACTGCAATTTGCATAATAAGGTGTCTTCTTGCTTTCTTTTTCCGCAACAACATTTTGTTGTGTTCTTTGCGTTGCTGCTCCCTCTCTCGAATAGCCTTGTCATAGTCCTCGAGCAATTGTGGGTCCGCTACCAAAAGCAAATTCCTAAGTTCGGTTTCGTATCGGGCTTGTGACCTACGAATCATCTGAATTTTTAAGATGTCCTGGTTCGATAACGGCTTGAACACACTGTTCCGGCGATCCATCTCGAATTGATCTAGCGCCTCACCAAACGAGCTGATCATGGACATAGCGGACTGAACGCCTTGCCCCGTCTCATTAACCTTAGATATGAGCTGGTTGATCGCGCTTAGTGCGGCACTAGCTGCCGCAACGGATTCAATGATCACACAGTTCTCTGAATATGCTGACCAGTGGCTTTGGGCATAGTGGTAGATAGCTGCCCGTTACGCATGGTGTATACGTTTGCATCGTAGTAGGTAGTTACGACTTCATTGACCTTTGTTTCCTTTGCTTGAAGGCGATCAACCTCTATCTTTTGGATCTGATGCTTAGCGTTTTCTGGTAAAGCATGAACGCTGTTAGGAAATGGGGGCAGCTCGTTCATTCGACTTTCTTTGCCACGATGTCATGGAAGACAATGTCGGTCCCTGCAGTACGAGAATCGATCAGTTTGGGATAGCAGACTAGCTGGAACTTGTTGGTTTTCTGGAAAACCCAAGCATGACGTTCGCCACTCTGGTGCTCAATCGCTACCTTATGACGCCCACACTCGCTCAAGGTTCTAAAATGTACATTAAAATCAGGCACTTGCTCACCATTTTTGAACATAAGCAGAACGTAAACCAGCATCTCCATCAGGGATCAGAGCTCCTTTTTAGATCATCGAACTTCAACTTTTCTACTTCTTCTTCCAGCCTTTTAATCTGACCTTCCATCATTTCAATTCGTAAGAATTGTTCAGCGTCCGCTGGCAAACTCCCACATGTTCCCAGCGGCCAGCACTCCCTGAACGCCGTGTTGGCTTGAACGGAAATACTGTTTAGGTCCATGTCATGCTCTAAGAACGTGACTCTTTCCATCAATCCAAAATACGCCCATGCCGCAACAGCAGTAGCAGCAAGGAGACTGATGAGATTCGCTAATGGAATCTTTATCGCTGTACCTTCGTTTATGTCGAGACCGCTGTTTTTGTTGGTCATATTTCACGCTTCTTTGTAAGCGCCTGAGTCTTCTTGGCTCCCTCCTTTAATAACGCCCATGAGAGCGTCTCAATTTCGGTTGTGTGAGCCGTTCCTAGAACCCTTGGCATTGAGTTGCGGATGTACACAATCTGCCCGTACATGCACTTACCTTCGTTCCTAGAGAGCCAATCGATAGCGACCTTATTCCGTAGGGAAGGGGGGTTTATTTCATAAAGATTCCGCCATCGACGGAGATCGCATTCCAACCCTTCTCTTGTCTCTCTCGGATCGAAAGTGATTATTGATTTTTGAGCATTGTTTGGATCAGCAAATTCAGGGATGCGTCCGTTTTCGCCAGAGCGTCCGAATTCGTTTTCAGCGCCGAAACCACTGCTTGAATCTGAGCCTGATTCACGGCGCTCAACTCTCCGTTGGCTACCGCTTTCTCCGCTGTTTCCTTTACCTGTGCCTCAAGCCTCTGCACCTCCTGGGCAGTAGCTTCCGCTCGAGCAGAACTCGCACCCCAAACCATTGCGCCGGAAAGCGCTGCCGCAACAACTGGGATCATCATCCCGTTCGCCCAACCAGGAATCTTTATACTTCCATCACTCATGGGTTAAACCTCCGATATTTACTTTTGGTGTAGGTCTCCATCCATGGGGTTGAGCGTGTCTTATCGGGTATCCTTCTTCCGAGTTTTGCAAAACACGCAGTTTCTTTAGGATCTTTGGCATCCTGTTCCAATCTCTAACTTCTGTTTCGTATCTTCCGCAACCTTTGCATCGCGCATCACCAAACTGCCTAGTGGTACACCAGCCGATACATGGGTTGTCCTCGAGGGACTGAACTTCCCCTGAAAGATTCATCTTTTATTCATCCAAGCTTGTACGCCCATATGAGCGCCTATGATTCCCGCCATGGATATGTAGAAGAGCCCGACGAGATCCGACAGTTGAGCGACTCGAGTTTCTGCGACAGCCGGAGAAACCAACAGAACTGTAAGTACGATAACCGATATAAGGCATGTCCAAGCCATGCGGCGCTGCGAATCACTTTTTTCTTCAGATAGCTCCATATCCAGCAGACTGCGTCCCTGCTCAATCTCTCGATCACTGAGAACCCCATCATTATCCATATCAAGCGATTCATATTTGCTTTTATCCTCTAGTTTTTTTGGGCTCATGGCTTAACCTTTTCCCAATTACGGTTGTACTTATCGAACACCGCTTCTTGCATTTCGGCGTTTCTTCTAATGGCTTCTATTCGAACAACAGGGTCCATTAACGTATTGTTCTCGAGCGACTTCTTCTCTTCGCTTAACTCTCTTAATGTCTTGTTCGCTGCTTTATCTTGCAGATTGAACTCAAATACTTTGGTCCCAAGCTCTGCCTCGATTGCAGCACGATCTGCAGGAGTAGCATCTCGGTGTTGATCTCTGTATTGCCGGAAGCTATCTCTGTTTCGGTAAAACTCAACGCGATCCGAGTACTCACTAGGCAATGGTAGAAAAGTTCTTAATATCGGAAGATCGGTTGTTCTCAGTTCTTTATCTTCTGACACCATCTTGGCAATCGTGTCTGATGTGTCATCGAAGAATCTGCCTACTCCTCCCAATAGAAACTCATAAACGTGTTGCACTTGCTCTGGGTTTACATCTACTCCAGATCGATACTTTTCTACATTTGGCGTTCCGTCAGGAGCAGTTGCGTAGTTAATGAACTGGGTTATCCCAGATATGACTTCATTGGTTCCTCTCTTGGTAGGAACTGACTCTGGCTTTGGAGTCAAGAAAGCGTTCTGGGGAACTTTGATATCACCACCAAAGAAGTTGATGTTCCCGTACAGCTCCAGCCCAACTTCGAAAACATCAGGGAATAAACCCAAACCCTTTTGAAGAGCGGCATCTACAACACCCGCGCCGTCTTTAGATGCGTGTAAAGAAATAGGATTGAAGTGATGATCCAGCGCTGAAGCAACATTCAAGGCAGTCTCACCAGGACTCTTTATTCCGTAGACGAACTCCGCTCCATATCGACCTAGATTGTCGAATATGCCCCAGCCGTAAGGCATAGGCATTGCGACCCCTTGCCCTTCGAAAGCAAAAAGCATCCCCGTTCTGAGCGCATACTCATTGTAGTCCTTATAAACAGGCTCATCGTCATCATCCATCCCCGCATTCATTATGTTGAACACGGTTCTGGCAAATCCCCAAACAACCATTGTTGCTGCAAGAGCCCTTGCCTTTGTGATCTTTTGTCCTTCGGAGCCTTCTCGCAACAAGGCTTTAGCGATGTTCACGTTGCCTTGTACTGCCGCGTTAAAGAACAAGTACAAGCTATCAATAGCTGAGCTGTACTCGCCTTTACGGTTGAAGTTCACAGTCAGATCTTTAGCTAACGTAGCGGCATCAGCTCGAGAAACACCAGCCTTTCTGGCTTCCACATAGGTGGATAATCGAACGGAGTTCTCCATAGTCTGGTTAAAATCTTCAACTAATTTCCCAGCGGCTTTCAGTTTCTTCCTGAACGAGCCCTGTTTGACTATAGTTTCGAACCGTTTTTGCTGCTCCTCTAAGCTTTTCGACACCGAAAGCCCAGTAGGCGCTCCATCCTCAACATACTCTCTAGCGTATTTATCGTATTCCTTAGCCTCTGGAGTAGCGCCTTCCTTGCCCCTGCGATATCTCATGAAAGCAAAACCAGCCTGTTTATAACCAAGCGCTATTTTGCCTATAAGCTCCTCGTTCTTGATTCTGCCGCCAGCGACATCTTGCTCAGACAGAGCAAAAGCTAATCCGGTTTGAATGTCTCTTAAAGGATTAACCAATCCCCAAGAAGGGTTGTAGTTAATGAGCATGTTACGGCGGAAATTTTGGAATTTCTGAAGCCCCGTCAAAACACGATTCATAAAATCAACGGTGTTGTTAAACATGCCAACACCAGACGTTTGGAGCTGCCGGTTTAACTCACGATCCTTTATCTCAATAAAGAATGTCTGACCGCCTCTTTTCACTTGGATGTATTTGTATAGCCCATCATCCTTTCTTCTTTCCCTCTTCATCTCATCGAGGGTCATTTTTTCGTTTGTTCTAGTTTCGCTATCGGGTCTGTTTCTATTGTTCCATATGGACCAAAGAGACTTGTCTTTGTTCTTGCTGAGCATCGTAAGAAGGCGTTGGGCGATTTGGTTCTTTTCCGCCCGAACAATTTTTTCTTCAGCATCTTTAAAAGAAACGAGAAGCGGATTTACCGGCAATGTCACTCGCCCTCGAGCCTTGAACGATTCCGATCCTCTTATGCTGAATCCGGCAGCTTTAGGACTACCCTTGATCTCTAGACCTTCTGCATATGATGCGAATCCTTTCAGCGGAACATAGAACTGGTAGGTGTCTTCCCAATCCGCCCTGGTTTCCTCATCGAGCAAGCCCTTCTTAACCATGTTGTCCCGCATCTGATTAAGCATTTCGTAGATACGAGTTGATACCGCTTCTAGCTGTTCTGTCTTCCCATCAGCTTCGGCTTGCTCTATGACAGATGCAGCCTGAGCGTAGGTCATACCAGAACCGTTATCCTCAAACCTGAATGGAGCAGCTTCTAGATCCTCGATTTTCTGTCTGATCGCGGGAGAACCTTCGGGATCTTGTACTTCAGTGTTCTCAAGATCACGCTCGAGCGCAGCCATCTGCCTAGCTCTCAGCTCTTGTTCTTTCTCGAACATTCTTTGGTTTCGTTCTGGCGCATGTTTAGCCAGTAGATACAAACCAACCTGATCTATGGTTAGACCGGAGCTCTTAACGAGGTCTGCTATTGGCTCAACGTGTTCAACCTCGAATTCCTCGAGTTGCTTTTGAACCTTAGAGTGCATGAGGTTTTCGGCATCATAAGCCGAGAGTTCAGAGGGTAGGCGTTCAAGACCAATGCGCTCGGCAATAATGTCTTCTAATCTTTTTAATCCCTCGAGACGATCAACGACCTTTTGTCTGCCTGTCCTGATCTTGCGTTGAAGGCGTGTTTCCGCGTCTAGTGCGGTGAGGGTCTCATCTACTGCGTTGAATGAAGGGGTGGGATCTTCTATCCCCAGTACGTTAGGCGAACCTACTCTTTGTCCGGAGCCATCGGAAACGTCTTCGACTTCAGTAGTTTCTTCAACACCATATTCTCTCTCAAGTGCCTCTCTTTCAGCGTAAGCCCTGATTTGTTCGTCGAGCTTTTGCCGGTCAACTCCTTCTGCTTCATACCACGGGAACCCTTTGTTGTAGTCACTAACCTTAAAATCTTTGGGAAGTATACCAGTTCCACGCTTTTGAATCGCGTCTATGAAAGATGCAAATTGTTTAGGAGAAAATTTATACGGCGTACCCTCAGAGTCGGGATACATAATATATTGCTCACCATCCGCGTCTCGAGCATATATCGCTCCGTAGCGATACTGATTTTGCCTCCCTTCTGGAGCGCCAAGAAATGCATAAGGCGCTTGCTCTCCCTTAGCGTCAGCAACAAGACCTCTCATTGTTGGGTGTGCAACAACCTGACCTGAGTTTAGTACCCAGCTTTCCCAGTGATATCGACCTACGGACCCTTCATCGCCTCGACCTAATCTTTGGTAAAGCTCTCCAATCTTTTGCTTCAGTGCGTTTTCGAGCACTTCGTATCGCGCTAAACCATGCTGCCCCTCGAAGTTCATAGCAATATCGTCGTATATCAGCTTGCCGTAACGACCGGAATCCCACATTGTGTTGAGCTGTATGCGATCTAATACGACAACATCGTTTCTACCCGACATTAAAAGCAAGAATGAAAACACTTTGTTGCCTATTCCAGGGCTGGATGTCATGCCTTGAAATTGTCTGCGAACTTCGCTCGATGGAATGCTTCGATCAGCAATCAGATCGTGGAGTTTTTGAAGCTTAACAACGCCATCACTATCTCTTTCGGACATTTTTTTAAGGAACGAGCCAAAGTCATTGGCGTTAGAGGTTCCCGCTCTACCGAAAGATCCTTCTTTAATTGCCGTTGGAACAAACTCTCTCCAATCAGCAACGTCTTGATCTGTAAAAATACCTTCTAAGGCAGAGTCTATGAATTGCTCTGTTCGGTTTGCGTTCTCACCTTTCAGGCTTGTCAGCAGATCAACGAACCCAGCTTCTTGGGCAGATGCGGTTAACATTCTGCTCATCATTCCCCAAAGCATTAACTTGGAAGTAATTCTGGGCGTAGCAACTCCCGACTCGTACAGATCGCCTAATTCTTTTGCAGTGTCTAAACCTTCTCTTGCCGCAACGATTTGCTCTTCAGATAATCTGCCGTGGGTTTCTACCCACTGATCCATATTATTAAACAGTTCAATAAGGGCGTATGGGGGTCTTAGTGTTTCGTTTGTTCCGGTGAGGTCGCGCTCAAATGCTAACCATGAAGCGCCTTTTTCTAAAACATTGGGATGGCGAGAAACCAGTTCCTCGAGCAGGGGTAGTTGTTGCTCAGCGTTAGTTTCATTGAGAAGTTTTGTGACGGCGAACTTGCCGCTAACGTTACCTTTAGATTTTTGGTAGAGGTATCGTTGCTGATCCGTTATATCTAGTCTGTTCGGTCCTTCCCGTACAGGGAGTCCAGAGGTGTCCCCGTCCGCTGTTGTGGTCTCTCCTCCCATTCCTTCACTGGTTGTCCCGCCGAGATCGCGTCCAATGCCATCTGGTCCAGCTCTTCCGGTGTCAGAAACTTCTCCGCTTCCGGCGATGGTAGGTGNCCGAACATCTTGTANTACTGNTCTATCGCTCGGTCTCNACCGNNTCTNTAATGTTACTGTCTTCAAATATGACCTCCTCTGAAGTCAGATTAGGATTCATTAATATGCTACGAATCATAGCATACGACTTTGGCGCTTTCTGTTTTAACCCTTTAGGGTTGTCAATGTAGACCGCGCCTAATTGAGCAAACATTTCCTTGCGAAGAAAAGTTTCGACATTGTCTATTTGCTCGGGACTTCCAGATCGATGAGCTTGTTCCATCCGATCCAAAGAACCGTTCAATGGGTAAGCAAACTGAGCTCCAATCTCTTCGTCGTAATTTGCCCATAGGTCATATATCTCTGCCGTAACATCTCCCATATCCACGGTGACCCTGTCCCCATCCATTTTAGATCCTTGAATCTTCAACGATTCAAGAGCCACATTAGATGACTCTACAACGAAAGTTCCGTCTGAAAGCCTTTTAACGCGGTACTTTTCTGTATACCCATTCTTATAGTCAGCATAGTGAAAGATCTCGTGGGCTATGGCGTGAGTTAAGTATCTCCTTTGAGCAGGGTCAGTGACCGCGGACTCTAAGAACTCCTTTTTAACTCCAATAGCTTTTTCATTTATGTAGTAAGAAGCTAAGCCGCTATCATCGTCGTTTATATAAACACCCGTATTACCGAACGCCCATTCAACAGGAATGCCACGCTCGATAACCTCTAGAATGCCATGCATATATTCCTGCAACTGAGGCGGAGCATCATCAAGACCGCCTGTTATTCCGTATTCCTCCAGTAGGGATTTCAACTCTTTCTTCGGGATTCCCTCTGGAACCCACGATGGCTGATCTTTAGTTGGTCTGCCTTGAGAACGACCGTTCTTACGCTTTGGTCTGCCTTTTAAATGACCTACTAATTTATAGTTACCGCCAAACCTTTGAACGGTAAGCTCATCGTCACCTTCTTTTTGTTGGACCGTCTGACCTTCGTTTTGATTTAGAGCGTTAATTCTTTCGTTTACTGTCGGACCATCCGGACCAGCAACTTCTCCAAGAGCTTGGTTATAAACATCAACCTCGTTGTCTTCTCTCCTAACGAGAGGAATTCCCGACTGAACACCCATTCCAGTAAGATCTCGACCAGAGGCTCTCTCCCCACTCAACGTTGTTCTAATTGGCGGATCTTCCACATCCAATCGATTCAGAGCCATCGAGCTGAGACGTTCAGTGGTCTTCAACTGCTCTATTAATTCTTCCCGAGTGAACCCAATAGGGTTGTCAGTATCTACATTGAACCACTCAGCCTGATCACCTTCGCCTCTCTGCTCAATGGTGTATGTGTTACCACTGTCTGGGAACTCGATAATAAATTGGTTTTCGTTATCTCGGTTCCTACGTTGCGTTGGCTCTGAAGGTGTGGCAGTTGTCGTTTCCGCGCCATCATCAAAATTCTCTAAGAACTCATCAAACTCTCTTTGGCGTTTTTCTATGATTCCAGCTATTGCATTCTTTTTAGTTTTAGCTGTCTCACCATCGAGCTCGATACCACTATCGTAAATGTTGTTCTGTTCTTCTGTGTCATACCAAACTTTTGTGTCGATATCCTGATAGATCCTTCTGACATCGCCATCGGGGAAAGTTAGTATCACCTCACCGTTAGAGTCATAATCTGGATCGCGCTTATCAGTTGGCTTTGCTGTTGGATCACTAACCCTCATGGTGGGCTCTTCTGCAGCTTGTTCTTGAGGAGAGATCGTTTCCTCTGGAGCCGGAGATACCGTTGGCTCTACTCTGCCTTGCCTATCAGCTACGGGTTCTGCTTCTACTACCTCTTCAACAGGCGTAGTGGGTGCTGGAGTTTCTTCCGCCGAAACAGAAATTTCTGGCTCGGCATCTAGATCGTCTTTAACCGAATAAGTGACAACACCACTATCGATGCTTTGAGTGACTAAACCTCGCTCCTCGAGTATGTCTAATATCTCTTGCTGATCTACGCTCTCTACGCCCCTAGACTTAGCTATTATGTCGAGCGAGGCTCCACCAGGAATCACTGCTATGGTGTCTACAGTGTCAGTGAAATCAAAATCATCTAGGTTGATTTCTTCTTCTGGAGTAGGATCGCTTTCGGGGATTGCTTCTTCTACTGGAGCCGCGTCAGACTCCTGAACTAAAGCGTCTGGTACATCTACGATCTGTCCTGTTTCAACATCTACTGCCTGTACGGGACCGGATACCGGCGGTAGGTCTATCGGCTTTTCTGCTTCTTCTGCAGCAACTCTTTTCGCTTCATTGATCGCTTCAAGTCTTTTCTTTTCTATCTCGTTGTTAAGCGTGGTGACTCCGTCCCCGCGATTAACGGGCTGAGCTGCTCCGATTCCCGCGCCTATGGACATACCGCCTATGGTTCCAGCAACAAACGCATGTCTGTAATTGGAGAACGCCTCATCGTCAGACATGTATCCAATAAACTGAGCTTGTTGTTCTTCTGGCAAGTTTTCCTTTGCCCACATAACCGCACTGCGAGTCATAAATTCTTGACCCGCCTCAATAAGACCTTCTGTTCCAGCAACCAGACCAGCTTCTCTAGCCATGTTCCCGAAACGCTTTCTGCCGTTTGTAGTTAAAACATTTTCAGCAATATGCTCTTTGAGATTAGAGAGCATTCTTGTGTCATCTGGAAACAGTTGGCGAAGAGCTCTGAATGGTATACCTACGGTATCCAAAGCTCCTGAAAACATTGCGGTCGTTAACGCCACGCCAGGGTCTTGCAGCCCTGTTTCTTCATAAATGCGAGAGAAGTTTTCTCCGAAGTGCAGGGTGGCTCCGGTTCCAACCCCAGCGGTTGTGGCACCACCAATTTTTGCATACTTGTTTGCTACCTGTTTTCTAAATGCGCCTTGGACTGCATCTCTAGCAATCTGGTCAGCAGTTGCGGTTGCTGCAGCTTCCATTCTTTCTTTCGCGATCCTGTCTATTCGATCAGCGGCGAATTTTTTTGCGGCTGCTTTTGTGGCTACACCGCCAGCTCCACCGAAAGCTATGCCGGTAGCAATTGATGGAATAGCGTTACCCAAGGTATAGGCGAAAAAGTTTGTACGATCAGAAAAACTATCCCAATCCTCATCCCAGCTTGCTCGAGGAGCATACTCAGCGGCTGCTTCCATACGCTCTTGGTAATAGTTCATTCCCGCGTTGAAAGCCTCTTCATCACCCGTGAACGATCCGTAACCAGCCCGTGCAGCTCCAAAAATCAATGCGTCTTCTTGGATTACTCCAGCCGCAACGCCCTTGCCGAACTCTTCAAAAAAAGCAGATTCATCGTCAGAATCTTCTTCTGGCAGCTCCTCAATCGGCTTGGGTTTCTTAGGGTCAAGCGCATCCCACTCTTGATAGAACAGTTGATCGGGATCTTGTTCCGGAAAAGGATTAATCGGCATGGCTATGGTGTTGCTTTTGCCAGTTCTTTTACAACGTCGATAAATTCCGAAAGTGGTACGTTCAGCTTCCCCTTTGTGAAATAAGCAGACAGATTGCTAACCATGTTTGGGTCATACCCCTCTGGGTTCATTGGTGTTCTTACGCCATCAAAGAGTTCTGGCAGCAAATCACCTACGGTTGTAGCAGCAACACCGCCACCACCCCTTTGAGTCTTTCCTTTAGACAGTTCGAAATTTGCCAGCGACTCGGATTCAGTCCTCAACCAAGCATCGACATCCATGCCGGATGATTTGGGTTGTTGATTCCTTAGCAACTGGTCTTCGATGCGCCCCCTCAAGATGTCAATCTTTTCTGGAGACATCATCTCTTGCAGGGTCTCACCTTCTTGTACATACCCAAACCGATTGTCTTTACTCGCCCCAGCAGTCATCAAGTCGGTCAGTTGTTTTTCTTGATTTCTAAGCTCTTTTTGAAATTCCCCCTCAGTGCCATACTTTTGCTGAATTAACGCATCCCTGACACGCTCCGTAAAAATTGGATCGGCGGTTAACTGATTTCTCATATAGGAGAACGATGCGGCTGCTTGAGTTGCTTCGTCGAGCGTCAGATTTAAAGGCTCATTAGTACTTGGATTTCGATAATCAGTTAAAGGGGGGAAGTAAGGAATTAGCTCTCCCGTTTCTTGATTTCTAGTAACAACGTGCAATCTCCCTTTTAATTTAAATTGCTCATCTTTTGGGTCTTTATATGTCTCCACGTTTTGCAACCCGACCGATAGTATTTCTAAATTACTTTCAGTCATTTTGGGCGGTAGGTTAACGAACATCTTCGGATCGATGCGCCTTCCTGTGTATTTTGCTGTGTCTAGCCCTATGACCCTTCCCATCGCATCGAGCTCTTTTCGGTTTAATTCAGCGATGTTTCCTTGTGCTATGTTTTCGAGAATCCTTGGAAACACCTGACTAGCTTCTGCCATGGCATTAGACGTTAAGTTGGCAACATTGAATCGAGTTGATCCTGCCGCTGACTTTGCTACCAACTCATTAAACTGATCAATTTGCGCTGGCTCGAATTTCTCTGGCTGAGTAGCCATCAGGTAAATATCATTCAAGTTGAGCGCTTCTTTTTTTTGAGCAAACGCGAACTCATCTATGTCTGTTTGTGTCTCCCGCTGGCGGGTCAGCGATTGGGAAGCATCAATAGCGGCTTGTTCTTGTGGGTCAATAACGCTGTCTTGCTGTGTTTGTAGAAGCTCCCTTTCCGCTCTTAGCAAACCAGCTCGAGCTTGCAAGTTTCTTATTTCGTCATCTCTTTCCTGATTTGCCGCTACAACGTTCCGATAATCCTTTGTCGCTTCAATTTGCGCTCTGTCAGCCTCTAGACTGCCTCTCCTATACTCCGCTAGGTCTTCTTGTTGCTTCTGTTGCAAAGCCATACGCTGTTGGAACTGCTCATCTTGGCGCTTTTGCTGTTGCACCGTGTTGACCAAGCCAAAGCCTCGAGCAAAACCTTCTGAGAATCCTCCAACGTTATTGATAGCCATAATTCACCTAGTCAAATAATTTCGTAATGAGATACGCAGCACCAAGACCAATAGCGATAGGGGCAGCTAAAGAGGCTAATGTAGAAAGCGTACCAGCAGATCCGGCAGCAGCACCCGTTGTTCCAGCAGCAGCTCCTCCACCAGCAGCGGCACCCGTTGTTCCAGCAGCACCCGTACCAACCCCTACAGTTGCGGTAGTTGTACCAAGAGTATTCGGAGCCATACTTGCAGCGGTTTCTAATCCTTTGAGAACGCTTACGCCGCCTTCTGGGGAAGTCGAAGCGAGAGTTGTTAGAACAGGCGCAGAGGTGCTAGTTGTTGTGGCTGCAGCAGTAGGCAATTTACTCATCCCATACATAGCGCCAAAGCCAGCTCCAGTTCCCAAGGTCTGCATGTTCTGAGCTTCTTTCGCCTGATCAATCATCATTTGATTGCGATTTTCAGCAGCTTCCATTTGCGCTACCGCGCCAAAACCTTGTGTTGCTCTGCGTCTAGCGCCTATTCCGGCTCCAATTAAACTCGTCATGAAATGCTCCTAGCTTTCTGTGACAGTTGCCCTAATCCCCCTGTAAGTAATGCGGCTCTCCTGTCTTGGTCTCTTAGGTAGGTATCGTTTATTCCGCCGACTAAAGCGGAAACAGTAGCGTTGGAAGAGCCAATACCACTGTCACCATATAAACCGTATCTGCCCATTGCTCGATTTTGCTGACCTTCTATATTTTGCGCGGAACCTAATACCGCCCCTCGAGTTCTTTCGAGGTCTTGATCAATATAGGTAGTTCCGGTGTCGGTAACCGTTGCCGCTAATTGCTGCTCAATGGGTGCAAATCGATTTAGATAATCTTGTGTCTGAGCTCTAATTAGATCGGCATACAGTTTGTCTGCCGGAGCGTCTCTGCGACTCATGCCCCTGTATGCGTAGGGGTTTATTGCCGCATACGGGTTCGAAGCGCCAGCATTTCCGTAGGCAGTCTGGTTGTAATAAGGGTTGTAGAACCCATCAACAGCCCGTGCTGTATCTCCGCTTAGACCCTGTAAAAAATTATCATACGGTGTTGCCATAAGAGCCCCTCTGAGAATAAGGATTCAACCCGTAACCAGCCGCCATACCAGTTGCTGTACCAGCTAAATTTTGTAGGCTGGAAGATGCACCGAAGTCTCTTTGCGCTTGTGCCATCGAGCGATCTACGCCAGCTTGCGCGACATCTATTTGACCGGACATAGCGTCTGTCGCTAATCCCTGACCAATGTTTACGATGTTTGCTAAACCCTGAAGTCCTCGATCAGTCTGCGTTATGCCAGCGTCTGCTCCAGATAAACCCATGCCTCGGGCTTGTGCGGTTCTTAAAGTTTTAGACTCTGTTTGGAAAGCGCCAGAACCAGGGTCAAAGCCCCTATTGAAGGCGGCGTTTGTCATATCAGCTATAGCGGGTTCATATATTGCTTGGGTTCGTTGGGTTGCTCTTGCCATGGGATCGGCATAAGAACCCGACTCAAGCTGACGTTGCGTTGAAGCGATCAATGAGTCTTCAAGCGGAACCATATACTGTCCGTAATTACGCAGCGCTATTGCTGAGCTTTCCATTAGCGCTTGTTTACTTTCAGCTTCCTTCGGGTCTTTCGGATCTCCACCGCCCATCTTCACCTTCCAATGTTTTGTTTAACACTGCCCACTTGAGTTCGTATCCGAAGCTTTTGCCAAGCTTCCAGAGCCCCTCATGCGGCGTTAAAAACTCGATCTGCTTATGCCCAGTAGAGAGGGCAAGCTTTTCGAGCTCATCGGCATAGGTGATTGCAGAGCCTGATACTGGGTCGTAAGCAAGCCAGATCAGCATTTTCTGTGCGTTTTGAAATGGAATAGGCACAGACTGAACCACCGTAAAACCGTTGGGCGTCCGTGCAAAATCCATAAGGAGTTGAGACTTTCCGTTTAGCAAGGATGCGTAGACATCCTCGAGTCTCCAATCGTGTGCGTAGTCCTTACGCAACTCAATGATACCTGGCTTAATCGTTTCCCACTGATCTCTTACGTCTTGGAATTCGAGAGCCATATCGTTTTTATTCTAGCCAAAAATCCTTGATTTTTCATATCTTTTTATGTTGGGGCATCCGGAAAAGTAACGTCATCAATACTGGTCACATTTGCGTTACTAGCTGGCAAATCCCTTAACGTTTGCCGATACGTTGCCCACTCGGTTTTCTTTGTGTCTGTTAACGGTGAATCTGGAACCTGGGTCCAATCGCACCAAGTTAGAATCTCATCCCTTTTTTGTCTAAGCTCTTCTAAAGCAGCAGAGTTTGCCTCTGATTCTGTTGGTCCGCTTTTGGCTACGACTTCACCGTTGACAATAATCTGAGTTGCGTCATCAGCAATTCCTTCAATTAACGACTCACCTTCTCCAGCCTGTAAGGAAAAGTCTGAATCAACACAAGTGCCTGTTCGTAAAATAATTCCGCCTGAATCGTAAACAATGAAATGCTTCACTTTTTAGTCTCCAACGCGAATAGAGATCTGTTTTTCATTTTGTACTGGCTACCAACACAGACTAACGTTACGGTGGCACTACCAGCAGACGGTGTGAAAGAAATATTAACAGCCCTTTGAACATTTCTACCGTTATCACCAGGTAATGTTTGGGTCCAAAGAAC
>FUFK010056939.1_pt1 | contig 70138 bp, 70 predicted proteins | sample 1021851 | NCBI WGS metagenome assembly FUFK01 (sample SAMEA51879418, study PRJEB19060) | metagenome | reverse complement strand
CCGCGCCGGGATCGGGTGGGCCCGTCCAGGACACGCCACGAGTACATCCCTGTAGGCTCGACGTTTGGCCATCCCTGGCCAAACACGGTCCTGGACGGGACCACCCGATCCCGGCGCTCCTTGGGAAATTCGCCGCCAGGGCTTTGTAGAAAGGTCCGGGCGTCGTTTNNGNCCCGTGGCGGTTCCGCTGCNNAGTGAGCGGGGCAATGGTGGTGCCTGGAGGGANCTNTTTGGCCANGGATGGCCAAATGAGAGCGGCCAGGGATGGCTTGAGCGATCCCGGAAGGCACCACCATTGCACCGCGTCTCGGATACGGAGCACCGAACACCTGAAGAACCAGCACCTCTGGGATCCTGCCGGGAGCGGCGCTCCCTTTCGCGGGCGGGGCCCGCTCCTACAGACGCATAAAAAAGGGCCGGCAATGCCGGCCCTTTTCCGTTGGCGCTTAGCGAGCGGCCCGCTTTAAAGCTCGGGGAAAATCTCGTCGAGCGAATTCAGCGGGTAGTGGGACGGGTAACCCTTGCGGGCCACGCCGGATTCCACCGCCGCGTTGGCCACCGCCGCCGACACCCGGCCCAGCAGGCGCGGGTCGTTGGGCTTGGGAATGATGTATTCCGGCCCGAAGTTGAGCGGCTCGCCGCCGTAGGCGTCCAGCACTTCCTTGGGCGGCGCTTCGCGCACCAGCTCGGCGATGGCGTGCACCGCCGCCAGCTTCATCTCCTCGTTGATCGAGGTGGAGCGCACGTCCAGGGCACCGCGGAACATGTACGGGAAGCACAGCACGTTGTTCACCTGGTTCGGGTAGTCCGAACGGCCGGTGGCGATGATGGCGTCGGAGCGCACCGATTTGGCCACTTCCGGGCGGATCTCTGGGTCCGGGTTGGCGAGCGCGAAGATGATCGGCTTGTCGGCCATCTTCTTGACCATCTCCGGCGTCAGCATGTCCGGGCCGGAGACACCGATGAACACATCGGCGCCTTCCACGGCATCGTCCAGGGTGCGCTTGTCGGTGTCGTTGGCGAGCGCCGCCTTGTACTGGTTGAGGTCGTCGCGGCGGCTGTGGATCACGCCCTTGCGGTCGAGCACCAGGATGTTCTCCTTGCGCGCGCCCATCTCGATCAGCAGCCGCACGGAGGCGACGCCGGCGGCACCGGCGCCCACGCACACCACTTTGATGTCCTGGATGCGCTTCTTCTGGATCTCCAGCGCGTTGAGCAGGCCGGCGCCCACCACGATGGCGGTGCCGTGCTGGTCGTCGTGGAACACCGGCACGTCGCACAGCTCCTTGAGCACGCGCTCGATCTCGAAGCATTCCGGCGCGCGGATGTCTTCCAGATTGATGCCGCCGAAGGTGCGGTGGATGCGCACCACGGTATCGATAAAGGCCTGCGGGTCCTCGGCGTCCACTTCGATATCGAACACGTCGATGCCGGCGAACAGCTTGAACAGGATGCCCTTGCCTTCCATCACCGGCTTGGACGCCAGCGCGCCCAGATTGCCCAGGCCAAGGATCGCGGTACCGTCGCTGATCACCGCCACCAGGTTGCCCTTGGAGGTGAAACGATAGGCCAGTTCCGGTTCCCGGGCGATTTCACGCACGGGCTCCGCCACGCCGGGGCTGTAAGCCAGGCTGAGGTCGCGGCTGGTCTTGGCCGGTTTGGTCACCTCAACGCTGATCTTCCCCGGACGCGGTTTGGCGTGATATTCCAGGGCCGCCTTTTTTAAATCCTCGGACATGGTGGTCTCCGCTTCCCGCTCTGGGACAAAGCCAGTCTAGGCTGATAAAAGAGTATGACGCGTGATTCCGAACGCAAAAAGCACCCTGGCGGGTGCTTTTTGCAGGCAAGAAACAGTGGAAGCAGACTCGCTTACTTTTTCTTGCCTGAGCTGATCACGCCGAAACGTTGCTTGAACTTGTCGACCTGGCCACCGCTCTCGGCCTGCTTCTGCTTGCCGGTGTAGAACGGGTGGCACTGCGAGCACACGTCCACCTCGAAAGAGCCGCCACGAGTGGAACGGGTTTCGATCACATTCCCGCAGCTGCAGGTAATGGACACGTCCTGGTAATCGGGATGAATCTCTGATTTCATAGCAAAGCTCCTTCAGGTGTCGCCACCCGAACCTGCGCTGGACTGCGCTCTGTCGGGCACCACACTTGCTTGCGCCGGGCAAAAGTGAGCGCGAATCATAACAGCTTGACACCGATGCGCAAGAGATAAACCGGAACCTTCCGTGCCTTCTGAGTCCATCATACAGGTCGCCCTGCCGGTGCCCCTGCCGGGATGCTTCGACTACCGCCTGCCGGCGGGATCGCCGACGCCGCCCCGAGGCGCCCGCGTGCAGGTGCCGTTCGGCCGCCGCACCCTGGTGGGGCTGGTCCACGGCCACCAGCCCAGCCAGTTCGCCAAACTCAAGAACGTGCAGCGCGTCCTCGACCAGGAAGCGGTCATCGACGAGGCGCTCTATACCCTTTGTGAGCGGGCCGCCCGCTACTACCACCATCCGCTCGGCGAAGTGCTGGGGTTCGTGCTGCCGGCGCTGCTGCGCCAGGGCCAGCCGGCGCTGGCCGGCGGCGAGGTGCGCTGGCGGCTCACCGACCGTGGCCACCACGTCAGCGACGACCGCCTGACCCGCGCACCCCGCCAGTTACAGGCGCTCACCGTATTAAAGGAACACCCGGACGGCCTGACCCCGGCGATGCTGGAGGCGCTGTCGGTCTCCAAATCGGCGCTGCAGGCCCTGCGCGACAAGGAATGGGTGGAACGGGTGGAGCTGCAGCCGGAGGCCGCCGGCACCCCCGCCGAAGTGCTCGCCGAGCCGGCCCTGGCCGCCAACCCGGAACAGCGCGCCGCCATCCACGCCATCGTCGACGCCCAGGGCTTCCAGCCGTTCCTGCTCGACGGCGTCACCGGCAGCGGCAAGACCGAGGTCTACCTGCAGGCCATGGCGCCGGTGCTGGCCGCCGGCAAACAGGTGCTGATGCTGGTGCCGGAGATCGGCCTGACGCCCCAGACCCTGCGCCGCTTCCGCCAGCGCTTCGCGGTGCCGGTGACGGTGCTGCATTCCGGCCTCACCGACCGCGAGCGCCTGGACGCCTGGGTGGCCGCCCGGGACGGCCGGGCGCGCATTATCATCGGCACCCGCTCGGCGGTGTTCACGCCGCTCGCCCACCCGGGGCTGATTATCGTCGACGAAACCCACGACGCCTCCCTGAAACAGCAGGACGGCTTCCGCTACCACGCCCGCGACCTGGCCACCTGGCGCGCCCAGCAACTGGCGGTGCCGGTGGTGCACGGCAGCGCCACCCCGGCGCTGGAGACCCTGCACCTGGCCCGCACCGGCCGCTACCACTGGCTGCGCCTGACGCGCCGCGCCGGCGACGCGGGGGCGCCGCCCATCGAGCTGCTCGACGCCCGCGACACCACCCCGGACCGTCCGCTGCTGCCCACCGCCCTCAAGGCGATCCGCGACACCCTGGCGCGCGGCGAGCAGGCGCTGGTGTTCCTTAACCGGCGCGGCTTCGCCCCGGTGATTCTGTGCCGGGACTGCGGCTGGCAGGACGAATGCCCGCGCTGCGACAGCCTGATGACCTGGCACCGCAGCGAACAGCAACTGCGCTGCCACCATTGCGGCCACCAGCACCGGGTGCCGCAGCGCTGCGGCGACTGCGGCTCCACCAACCTCACCGACGCCGGCGCCGGCACCGAAAAACTGGAAGCGCTGCTGGAAAAGGAGTGCGAGCAGGTCAAAGGCGGCGCGCCGGTGGTGCGCATCGACCGCGACACCACCCGCCGCAAGGGCAGCCTGGACGCCAAGCTGGCGCAGATCCAGAAAGGCGAGCCGGCGGTGCTGGTGGGCACGCAGATGCTCGCCAAGGGCCACCATTTCCCGCGCCTGAGCCTGGCGGTGATCACCAATATGGACGCCGGTTTCCTGAGCGCCGACTTTCGCGGCCCGGAGCAGGCCGCCCAGCTGCTGCTGCAGGTGGCCGGCCGCAGCGGCCGCCAGGACCGCCCCGGGCGGGTTCTGATGCAGAGCCGCCACACCGACCACAACCTGGTGCAGCTGGCCGCCGCCGGCGACTATCAGGCGCTCGCCAATACCCTGCTGGAAGAACGGCGCGGCGCCGGCTGGCCGCCGTTCGGCCACCTCGCCCTGCTGCGCTGCGAGGCGATGACCATGGCCCAGGCGCTCACCTTCCTGGACGAGTGCGCCGCCGGGCTGCCGGCGCTGGACAACGTCCATGTGCTGGGGCCGGTGCCGGCGCCGATGGAGAAGCGCGCCGGCCGCTACCGCGCCCAGCTGCTGCTGCAAAGCAACCAGCGCCCGGCCCTGCACGGCCTGCTCGATGCGCTGATGGAACACGCCCGCGCCCTGCCTTCCGGGCGCCGCTGCCGCTGGCACCTGGACGTGGACCCGATCGACCTATTGTGAACGGGGCCTAGGGGGCGGCATTCCCTTTCCGATTGCCGTACAATCGCCCGTCCATCCAATGGCCGCGATGAAGCATGAAAGACCGCCTGATACCCCTGATCGAACACGCTCTGGACACCCTGCGCGACAACGGCACCCTGCCCGGCGATGCCCGGCCCCCGGTGCAGATTGATCGCACCAAGGACAAAAGCCACGGCGACTTCGCCACCAACATCGCCCTGATGCTGGCCAAGCCCGCCGGGCTCAAGCCCCGCGATCTGGCCCAGTCCCTGATCGAGGCGCTGCCCGATGACCCGGCGGTGGCCAAGGTGGAAATCGCCGGCCCCGGGTTCATCAATTTCTTCCAGGCGGCCCAGTGGCTGAACGGCCAGTTGGAAGCGGCGCTCGACGACCCCTACCTGGCGGTGCCGCGCCCGCAGCACGCCCAGACCGTGGTGGTGGACTATTCCTCACCCAACCTGGCCAAGGAAATGCACGTCGGCCATCTGCGCTCCACCATCATCGGTGACGCCGTGGTGCGCACGCTTTCCTTCCTGGGCCATAAGGTGGTGCCGCAGAATCACGTCGGCGACTGGGGCACCCAGTTCGGCATGCTGCTCGCCTACCTGGAAGAGCAGAAAGACCAGGAGAGCGGCGAGCAGCTCAACCGGGAACTGGGCGATCTGGAGAACTTCTACCGCGCCGCCAAGCAGCGCTTCGACGAGTCACCGGAGTTCGCCGACCGGGCCCGGGCGCTGGTGGTCAAGCTGCAGTCCGGCGACGATTACTGCCTGTCCCTGTGGCGCGAGTTCAACCAGGTGTCCCTGAGCCACTGCGACGCGGTCTACCGCCGCCTGGGCGTCACCCTGGGCCCCGACGACGTGCGCGGCGAAAGCGCCTACAACGACGACCTGGCCCGGGTGGTCGCCGACCTCGACAAGGCCGGCCTGCTCACCGAGGACCAGGGCGCCCAGTGCGTGTTCCTGGACGAGTTCAAAAACAAGGACGGCGACCCGCTGCCGGTGATCGTGCGCAAGGCGGACGGCGGCTACCTGTACGCCACCACCGACCTGGCGGCGCTGCGCTACCGCGCCGGCACCCTGGGCGCCGACCGCATCCTGTATTTCGTCGACCAGCGCCAGGCGCTGCATTTCCAGCAGATTTTCACCGTCGCCCGGCGCGCCGGCTTCGTCGGCGAAGGCGTGGACCTGGCGCATATGGGCTTCGGCACCATGAATGGTCCGGACGGCCGCCCCTTCAAGACCCGCGACGGCGGCACCGTCAAACTGATCGACCTGCTCGACGAAGCGGAGCAGCGCGCCTATGACCTGGTGCGCTCGAAAAACGCGGATCTGGAAGACGGCGAGCTGCGCGACATCGCCCGCTCGGTGGGCATCGGCGCGGTCAAATACGCCGACCTGAGCAAGAACCGCAGCAGCGACTACATCTTCGATTTCAATCAGATGCTCAGCTTCGACGGCAACACCGCGCCCTATTTGCTGTACGCCTACACCCGGGTGGTGAGCGTGTTCCGCAAGGCCGGGCTGGCGCTGGACCAGGTGCAGAGCCAGGTGAGCGGCGATTTTCAGCTTGAGCACGACGCGGAGCAGGCGCTGGCCGCCCGCCTGGTGCAGTTCGGCGAAGTGATCGGCCAGGTGGCCGACAAGGGCCAGCCGCACTTTTTGTGCGCCTACCTGTACGATCTCGCCGGCCTGTTTTCCGCCTTCTATGAACACTGCCCGATTCTCGCCGTGGACGACCCGGCGATCCGCGCCAGCCGCCTGAAACTGGCGGCGCTCACCGCGCGCACCCTGTCACGGGGCCTGGCGCTGTTGGGCCTGACACCCCTGGAGCGTATGTAATGGCGAAGAACACCTCGCGCCGTGGCGCCAGTCGCGGCGGCTCGAAAAAGCAGTCGCGCCAGGTACCCGGCTGGGTCTGGCTGTTCACCGGCGTCATCGGCGGCCTGTTCGTGGCGTTTCTGGTCCATCTCGCCCAGGTGCAGATGGAACAGGGCCGCACCGGCGGCGGTGACCGCACCGCGGTCGAGAAACCGCAACCCGAGGAAAAAGACAGCGACGGCGCCGCCAAGGACGACCAGCCCAAGTTCGACTTCTACGCGGTGCTGCCGAAGATGGAAGTGATCGTGCCCAAGGGCGAAGGCGACGAGCAGGAAGCCAGCCGGGGCGGCGGTGACGATACCGCCGAAGGCGAAAAGACCGCCGACAAGCCGGTGGCCGGACGCCACGACAAGCGCTTCCTGCTGCAGGCCGGCAGCTTCCGCAACGAGAAGGACGCCGACCGGCGCCGCGCGGAGCTGATCCTCAAGGGTTACCAGGCGCGCATTCAACCGGTGGACATGGACAACGGCGACACCTGGCACCGGGTGATGATCGGCCCCTATGACAACATCAACACGCTGCACCGCGCCCAGGACAAACTGGCCGCCAACGGCGTGGAGACTCTGCCGATTCAGCTGAAAGACTAACAGGCGTCTGAAAACCCGCGCTTGAAAACCTCCTGCCCCACCCGCACATCCTGTTCAAATCAGGATAAGGAGGTTTCCGTGGAGCAATATCACGGCACGACCATCGTCTCGGTTCGACGCGGCAATAACGTCGTGATCGGCGGCGACGGCCAGGTAACGCTGGGCAATACCATCATGAAGGGCAACGCGCGCAAAGTGCGCCGCCTCTACCACGGCAAGGTGATCGCCGGTTTCGCCGGCGGCACCGCCGACGCCTTCACGCTGTTCGAACGCTTCGAAGCCCAGCTGGAAAAACATCAGGGCCACCTGGTGCGCGCCGCCGTGGAGTTGGCCAAGGACTGGCGCACCGACCGCGCCCTGCGCCGCCTGGAAGCGCTGCTCGCCGTGGCGGACAAAGAAAACTCCCTGATCATCACCGGTAACGGCGACGTGGTGGAGCCCGAAGAAGGGCTGATCGCAATCGGCTCCGGCGGCCCGTTCGCGCAATCCGCCGCCAGTGCCCTGCTGCACAACACCGACCTGCCGGCCCGCGACGTGGTGGCGCAAAGCCTGAAAATCGCCGGCGACATCTGCATCTACACCAACCAGAATCACACCTTTGAGGAGATTGAATAGTGTCCTCCTTGTCCCCCCGTGACATCGTCAGCGAACTCAACCGGCACATCGTCGGCCAGGAAAACGCCAAGAAGGCGGTGGCCCTGGCCCTGCGCAACCGCTGGCGGCGCATGCAGCTGCCGGAAGAGATGCGCGCCGAAGTGGCGCCCAAGAACATCCTTATGATCGGCCCCACCGGCGTCGGTAAAACCGAAATCGCGCGGCGCCTGGCGAAACTGGCCGACGCGCCCTTCCTGAAGATCGAAGCCACCAAGTTCACCGAGGTGGGCTATGTGGGCCGGGACGTGGAATCCATCATCCGCGATCTGATGGAAGTGGCGATCAAATTGCTGCGCGAAAAGGAAATGGCCCGCGTGCGGCACAAGGCGGAAGACGCCGCCGAGGACCGGGTGCTCGACGCCCTGCTGCCCAACGCCCGCGGCGAGCAGGCCGACAATGATTCCAACACCCGCCAGATCTTCCGCAAAAAACTGCGCGAAGGCGAACTGGACGACAAGGAAATCGAAGTCGAAGTCAGCGCCAACCCGCAGGGCGTGGAGATCATGGCGCCGCCGGGCATGGAAGAAATGACCAGCCAGCTGCAGCAGATGTTCTCGCGCATGGGCGGCAGCGGCCGCAAGAAATCGCAGAAGCTGAAAGTGCGCGAAGCGCTGCGCCTGCTGCGTGACGAGGAAGCGGCCCGCTTCGTCAACGAAGACGAGCTCAAGGTGCAGGCCATCGACGTGGTGGAAAACCACGGCATCGTCTTTATCGATGAGCTGGACAAGGTGGCCAAGCGCTCCGAGACCGGCGGCACCGACGTGTCCCGCGAAGGCGTGCAGCGCGACCTGCTGCCGCTGATCGAAGGCTCCACGGTGAGCACCAAGTACGGCATGGTGCGCACCGACCATATTCTGTTCATCGCCTCCGGCGCCTTCCATCTGGCCAAGCCCAGCGACCTGATCCCGGAACTGCAGGGCCGCCTGCCGATCCGCGTCGAGCTGAGCGCGCTCACCCCCGAGGAGTTCGAGCGCATCCTCACCGAGCCCAAATGCTCGCTCACCGAGCAGTATAAAGCCCTGCTCGCCACCGAGGGGCTCAACCTGGAACTCACCGACGACTGCATCCGCCGGATCGCGGAAGTGGCCTGGCAGGTCAACGAGCGCACCGAGAACATCGGCGCCCGCCGCCTGCACACGGTAATGGAGAAGCTGCTCGAGGAAATCAGCTACGACGCCGACGACCTGGCCACCCAGTACCACGACAAGCCGCTGGTGCTGGACGCCGAAGCCGTCGACCGCTACCTCGGCGAACTGGCCTCCGACGAAGACCTCAGCCGCTACATCCTCTAGCGGCTTGTAGGAGCGGGCCTGTGGGAGCGGGCCCCGCCCGCGAAAGGGAGCGAAGCTCCCGGCAGGATCCCAGAGACCTACCCAAGCACGCTACCAATAAGGCCTCTGGTATCCTGCCGGCCGGCTTTGCCGGCCTTTCGCGGGCAAGGCCCGCTCCTACAATTCTGCTATCATCGCCCGCCGGAGGATCCGTCATGAACGCCGGCGAGCAACTGCAAAATCATCTGGAACGTTTCTTCGCGCTGCGCCAGCACGGCGATGATGCGCTGTTCCTGGCCCGCCTGGGCCGGGTGCAGGCGTTCCAGCGCCAGCGCCTGATGGACACCCACCAGGCCCTGCTCGAGGACCCGGCGCTGCGCCCCGGCGTCACCTTCCTGCTCGACGACGTCTACGGCGGTCGCGACCTGCTGCCGGTGGCGCGCGAGATCCGTCGCGCCCTGCCCAAGGCCATGCGCCTGCTGCCGGAAAAAGTGATGGCCACCTCCGCCGACGCGCTGGAAGCGGCGATCATCACCCAGGAACTGGACGAGGCCCTGGTCGGGGTGCTCGGCGAGCGCCTCGACCTGCCCCTGGACGACGATGCCTACGGCGACGGCTACCGGGCCGCCGGCCACCCCGAACAGCGCCGCCGGCAACTGCAACTGGTGGCCGGTTTAGGGCATCATATCGACCGCTACGTGCGCTCGCGGATGGTCCAGACCACCTTCCGGCTGGTGCGCCGCCCGGCCCATGCGGCGGGCTTCGCGAACCTGTATGATTTCATGGATCGCAGTTTCCGAGTGATGAAACCGGTACCCAGCGTGGGCCGCCTTCTCGAGCGCATCGCCGCCCGTGAAGCGTGCATCATGGACCGGCTGTTCGACCGGCATCCCGCTCCCTTCAAGGACGTCCCCAATGAGTAACAACGACGACAACAAGGTCACCCACTTCGGCTATCAACAGGTGCCCTGGCAGGAAAAACAGCAGCGGGTGGCGGGCGTGTTCCGGTCGGTGGCGGCCAAGTACGACGTCATGAACGACCTGATCTCCATGGGCAGCCACCGGGTGCTCAAGCGCATGACCCTGGAGCTGGCCGGCGTGCGCCCGGGCCAGAAGGTGCTGGACCTGGCCGGCGGCACCGGCGATCTGGCGATCAAGTTTTCCCGCCTGGTGGGCGACAGCGGCCAGGTGGTGCTGGCCGACATCAACGACGCCATGCTGGCGGTGGGCCGCGACCGGCTGATCGACGCCGGCTGCGGCCACAATACCCAGGTCGCCCAGGTCAACGGCGAATGCCTGCCGTTCGAGGACAACAGCTTCCACTGCATCACCATCGCCTTCGGCCTGCGCAACATCACCGACAAGGACGCCGCCCTGCGCTCCATGCTGCGCGTGCTCAAGCCCGGCGGCCGGCTGCTGGTGCTGGAGTTTTCCCACCCGGTGCACAAGCCGCTGTCCAAGCTTTACGACCTCTACTCCTTCGCGGTCTGGCCGCGGCTGGGCAAGCTGGTGGTCAACGATTCCGAAAGCTACCGCTATCTCGCCGAATCGATCCGCATGCACCCGGATCAGGACACCCTGAAGGGCATGATGACCGAAGCCGGTTTTCAGCGTAGCGAATACTTCAACATGCTGGGCGGCATCGTCGCCCTGCACCGGGGGTTCAAGGTCTGATGCGCGAGCCCGGTCTTATTTCCACCACCGCCATTGCCAGCGTGGAGCGCGCCATCAACGCGGCGCTGCGCTCCGACCCGGCCACCGCCGCGCGGCTCAGCCGCCACGCCGGCCGTCTGCTGGCGGTGCATCTGACGCTGCCGCCGCTGCGCCTCTATGCGTTGATCGTCGAGGAAGGCGTGGAGCTTTACCTGCGCAGTGACGCCGAACCGGACGTGAGCGTTACCGGCAACCCGGTGGATCTGGCCGCCCTGCTGCTGGATTGGCGCCGCCAGCCCAATGTGATCGGCGGCACCCTGCGCGTGGAAGGCAACCGGGAACTGCTGCAGGACGTGCGCGACCTGGCCGCCAACCTGGACCTGGACTGGGGCGCCCTGCTGGAACCGGTGATCGGCGGCGAGATGGCCCAGCAGCTGGACCAGGGCGCGCGGCGCCTGTTCGGCTGGGCCCGCCAGGCGTTCGACCGCCTCGGCCACCAGATGGGTGACTACATCGGCGGCGAGTCCGGCCTGCTGGCGCTGCGCCGCGACGTCTACGAGTTCTACCAGGACGTGGACGAGCTGCGCGGCGACGTGGACCGGCTGGACGCCCGGATACAACGCCTGAAAGGGAGCCCGCGCCCCTGATGCCGCCGATCAGCCGCCTGCTGGTGGTCGCCCATGTGGCGTGCCGCTACCGCCTGTTATCCCTGCTGCCGCCCCACCCGGCCCGTCCTTTTCTGGTGCTGCTGCAGTATCTGGTGCCCTCCAGCTGGCTGGGCACCGGCCAACTCAGCGAGGGCGAGCGCCTGAAGCTGGCGCTGGAGCGCCTGGGCCCGATTTTCATCAAGTTCGGCCAGCTGATGGCCACCCGCCGGGACATGCTGCCGCCGGAATGGACCGAGGCCCTGGCGCACCTGCAGGACCGGGTGGCGCCGTTCGACGGCGCCCAGGCCCGGCGGCTGGTGGCGGCCAGCCTGCCGCGTCCGCTGGACGAGGTCTTCGAGCATTTCGACGACACGCCGCTGGCCTCCGCCTCGGTGGCCCAGGTGCACCCCGCCACCTTGCTCGACGGCGGCCAGGTGGTGGTCAAGGTGCTGCGCCCTGGCGTCGAGCAGCGCGTGGAGCGCGACCTCAAGGTGATGGGCTTCGGCGCCCGGCTGCTGGAAGCGCTGTGGGCGGACTCGCGCTACTTCCACCCGCGCAAGGTGGTGCACGACTATCAGACCGTGATCCGCGCCGAGCTGGACCTGGGGCGCGAAGCAAGCAACAGCGAGGCCATGCGCCGGCACTTCCTGTTCAGCCCGCTGCTGTACATCCCCGCCGTGCATCTGGCGCTGTCGTCGCGCCGGGTGATGGTGTCCGACCGCATTCACGGCATCCCGGTCAACGACATCGAAGCGATCCGCGCCGCCGGCATCGACCCGCGCGTGCTCGCCGAACGCGGCGTGGAGATCTTCTTCGCCCAGGTGTTCCGGCATAACTTCTTCCACGCCGACATGCACCCGGGCAACATCTTCGTTAATCCGGAGCACCCGGAGTCACCACAATACATGGCGGTGGACTGCGCCATCGCCGGGCGCCTCTCCAAGCAGGACCTGAACGTGCTGGGCCGCATGGTGCTGGCGGTGATGCGCGAGGATTACCCGGGCCTGGTGGACCAGGTGATCCGCGCCGGCTGGGCACGCGGGCCGGTGGACCGCCACCGCTTTGAGCAGGCGGTCACCGAGATCATCGCGCCGGTGCGCGGCGCCGACCTGGAGAGCATGGAGTTCGCGCCGCTGGTGCTGCGCCTGTTCGACCTGGCCCGGGACTACCACATCGAAGCGCCGGTGCAGTACATCCTGCTGATGAAGACCCTGGTGCACATCGAAGGCCTGGGGCGCAGCATCTACCCGCGGCTGGACATCTGGACCGTGGGCCGGCCGCTGCTGGAAGCCTGGATGATGGAGGAGTACGGCCCCGCCGCCACCGCCAACAAGCTGCGCAACCGGCTGCCGGAGTGGGCGGCGCAGCTGCCGGACATGCCGGAGCTGCTGCGCGACGGCCTGGAGAGCCTGCGCCACCAGCCCCAGCAGCAGCGGGAAATGGCGCACTACTTTGAAACCGGCCTGCGCCGCCACCGGCACAAGATGCTGGGCGGCCTGGGCGGTCTGGGCCTGGCCGCGCTGGCGGCGGTGGACGCCCTGCACGGCGCCGGCCAGTGGGCCTGGCCGATGGCCGCCGGCGCCCTGGTGCTGCTGGCCTGGGCCTGCCGGCGCTAGTCATGTCCACGTTAGGGTCTGGCGCCGGCCGGTGCTAAACTGGCGCTGTATTTGGAGACACCATGTCCGATATCCTCAACCAGCTTCACCAGGTCCTGGAACAGCGCAAAGGCGCCGCGCCGGATTCGTCCTATGTGGCCAGCCTGTACGATAAGGGCCTGAACAAGATTCTCGAGAAGGTCGGCGAGGAAGCGGTGGAAACCCTGCTCGCCGCCCGCGACACCGACGCCGGCGGAGACCCCAAGGCGCTGATCAACGAAACCGCCGACCTGTGGTTTCATTCGCTGATCATGCTGGCCCATCTGGGGCTCGGTCCGGACCAGGTCCTGGCAGAGCTGGAGCAACGCTTCGGCCTGTCCGGCCATGACGAAAAAGCCGCTCGTAGCGAGCGAGGAGACTAACCATGTTTTCCGGTATCAGTATCTGGCAACTGCTCATTATCCTGGCCATCGTGGTGCTGCTGTTCGGCACCAAGAAACTGCGCAACATCGGTAACGATCTGGGCGGCGCGGTCAAAGGCTTCAAGGACTCGGTCAAGGACGGCGAGGACGAGCAGAACAGCAAGCGCCTGGCCGACGACGACAGCGACACGCACACCAGCAAGCAGGAAAAACACAAGGACCAGGTCTGATACGCCACGGAGCGACGGCCCATGTTTGATATCGGCTTTTCCGAACTGGCGTTGATTTCCATCATCGGTCTGGTGGTGCTGGGCCCGGAGCGTCTGCCCAAGGCGGCGCGCACGGTGGGCTATTGGGTCGGCCGGGCGCGCTCCACCTTCAACCATCTGCGCAATGAGCTGGAGCGCGAAGCGCTCAACCAGGACATGCGCGAACGGATGGAAAAGCAGATGCGCGAAATGGGCCTGGACGAAGACAGCATCCGCGAGGCCCGCGACAGCCTGCTGTCGCCGGACGAAGTGGCCCGCGCCCGGCGCCGGCCGGAGACCCTCGACCAGCCCGACAATCAGGACAACGGCCAGACGCCGGAGGCCGAGAAGAAACCGAATGAGTGAAGAGCGCCGCGACGACCAACGCCCCGATGACACCCCGCAAACCCTGGTCAGCCATCTGCTCGAACTGCGCAACCGCCTGCTGAAAACCCTGGTGGTGGTGTTGGTGATCTTCCTGGGGCTGTTCTACTTTTCCCGCGACCTCTACACCCTGGTGGCACGCCCGCTGATGGACGCCATGCCGGCGGGCACCAACATGATCGCCACCGGCGTGGCATCGCCCTTCCTGGCGCCGTTCAAGCTGACGCTCTACCTGAGCATCTTCGTGGCGATGCCTTTCATTCTACACCAGGCCTGGGCGTTCGTGGCGCCGGGCCTGTNCCGCCACGAGAAAAAGCTGGCGGTGCCGCTGCTGGCCAGCAGCGTGCTGCTGTTCTACGGCGGCGCCGCCTTCGCCTACTTCGTGGTGTTCCCGCTGATGTTCCAGTTCTTCACCACCATTGCCCCGGAAGGGGTGGCGGTGACCACCGACATCAGCAGTTATCTGGATTTCGTGCTGGCGCTGTTTCTGGCCTTCGGCGTCGCCTTCGAGCTGCCCATCGCCATCGTGCTGATGGTGGCCACCGGCATCACCACNGTGGAAAAGCTGGCCGCGTCACGGGCCTACGTGGTGGTGGCCTGCTTCGTGATCGGCATGATGCTGACNCCACCGGACATCATCAGCCAGACCCTGCTGGCGGTGCCCATGTGGCTGCTNTTCGAGATCGGCCTGGTGTTCGGGCGCATGGTGCGCCGCCAGCAACTGGACCGGGAACAGGAAGACCCTCAGAACCGGTAGCCCGACGCCGGCGTGGCCCGGGCCTCGACGCCGGACTCCGACACCGGGGCCGGCGCCTGATCAGGCTCGGCCGGGGTGGAAGCCGGCGCCTCCGCCGGCGCCGGGGGACGCGCCGCGCATTCGTTATCCTGCATGAACGCCACCAGACGATCACGCACCGCCGGATCGCGAACGCTCTGGGTATGCCCGCCCTTCAGGGGTTGGAACGTCTTGGGGGGCCGAGCCGCCGCATAGAGCCGACGGCCCTGCTGGTAAGGCACCACCGGATCCTCCTTGCTGTGCAGGATCAACAGGGGCCGGGGCGCCAGGTCCGCCACGTGGCGCTCGGGATCGTTGGCGCGCGCCGGCAAGGTGGGCAGCACCATCCAGCGCAGCGGCCAGAGCAGCCAGCTGCGCGCCATCACGTCCGAGGCCACGTCCCGGTAGCTGGCGAACGGCGCCTCCAGCATCACGCAATCGACAAAGCCGTCGTTACGCTCGCGGGCCAGCACCCCGGTGGCCATGGCTCCGCCCAGGCTTTGCCCGAACAGCACCAGCGGGGCGCCCTCCAGGCGGCGCGATCGCGCCAGCCAGTCCAGGCCCAGCTGAATATCGGCCTGGGCGCCCTCCAGATCCGGATCCCCCTCGGANANGCCGTAACCCCGGTAGTCGAGCAGGAAGACGTTATANCCCCGCTCCGGCAACCAGTGCACGTTCATCAGATGGGTGCTGATGTTCTGGGCATTGCCGTGCAGGAANTAAACCGTCCCGCGGGCGNTGCCCCGGGCGGGCAGCCACCAGCCGTGGATACGCAGGCCNTCGGGGTGTATCAGCACCACGTCTTCATAGTCGAGCCCCTGGCGNGCCGGGTTCTGGACCCAGGGNTCCATGGGGTAGAAGAACAGGCTGCTGCAACCCTGGAGAAGCAAGGCCAGACAAACGGCCGGAATCAGTCGAAATACCATCGCCACTGTACTTTGAATTCGGTTTCGCCGTCGCCGCGCCAACCCTCGCGCTCCAGTGAGGCGCGCAGGCCGTGCTCACGGGCCAGGGCATACTGTACCGCCAAGGTGGAACGGTGGCGGTACACGTCATTACTGAAATAGTGGCCGGCACTGCTCAACTGCCACTGCCAGCGACCGGCATGATACAGCATCCCGGCTTCGGCGCCGCCGCCGGGCGTGATCAGGGGGCCGAAATCACTGTTGTTCTCCGCCCGGACGCTGGCCAGCAGATAGGGCTGCCAGCCAGCTGCCGCCGGCCCCGCCCTGCACATAACGGGTCAGCCGCCGCCGTCCGGCCCAGGCCCTCTCCAGGCCGCCCTCCACATACCAGCTCAGCGGTTTGGAGAAGCGACCGCGCGGCGACAGCGAGCGAATGCTCACCAGGTCCAGCTCTTCAAGCAGGGCGGCGCCGGATTCGGTGCTGCGCAGCGTGATGCCCAGCCCCTGAATCTGGGCACCGTCCAGGAAGCCGCGGCGGTTGTCCAAAAGGTCGTGGTAGGTAAGCCGGTAGCTCACTTCACCGAAATCGTCACTGCCCCGCTGGCCGCCGGACGCCGCCAGCATTTGCGACCCGTGGCCGGATTCCGGCGGCGCTTTATCCGGCAGCTCCGGATCCTCCACCGACGGCAGCCGGTTGACCAGCGTCAGCAACGCGAAGGAACGGCCGGCGATGTCCTCGGTGCGTGCCGCCTTGCGGTTAACGAAGCGCACGTAGCTGTAGGCGGTACGCGCCATCATCGCCTGCCGCCGAGGCGGCCGCGACTGAAAGGCGTCACTCTCCGCCACCGCCGGGTCCGCCGCCAGGCGCCGGGCCAGCGCCTGCTCCTGGTCGTCGAGCCGGTCACGCAAAGCGGCCAGCTCCACTTCCTTGGAGGGCCGGTAGTGGCGCTCCGTCACCAGGCCGCGCTGATCCAGCGCGCGCACCGTATTCACCGGCAGCTCGGCGAAACGCAGCTCATCCAGCAGCCCGCTTTGCGGACGCGCCACCTGAATCAGCTCGAGCAGGCGGAAAGAGCAGTTCTCGTCGAAGAAGTAGTAGTCGAAGTTAATATCCTTCAGCTCCCAGAGGTGGTCGATCATCCAATCGATCTGGCTCTGGTCCAGCTTCAGGGTGTACTCCCAGATATCCCGGCTCTCCATGTTCGAGTACTGCTGGATCTTCTGAACATAGGGCACCAGGTTGAAGCGGCCCGGATAGCCGCCCGCCAGCCCCCGGTAAATATAGAACAGCGAGTTATCCTGCTCGGTGGTCACGGCGCCGAAGTTGATCGCCCAGGACAGCCACACGGCGCCGTCGTCATCGCCCTGGTCCAGCCGCAGCAGGGTGTGACCGAACATCGAGGACGGGCTGTTCAAATAGGAGGCGGGAAAAACCAGCACCGCGCGCTTGGCGTGCACCGNGCNNCGCCACTCCNGATACTCCGCGCANTGGGCNAACGGCTCCGNNTCCNGCCAACCGAGTGCTTCGGCGACGAAACGATAGCGNGCGGGAAAACGACANCGGGCCGGGGAGGCTTCCTGCNNCAGCGCCTCCACCGTGGNCGCCAGCTCCGAGACCGGATTGGCGGCGCCGTCGGCGGCCAGNAAAAANTCNGCGTCNTCCACNTAGCTGCGCTGGCGGTCGCGCAGGGTGGCGCCGGGGTTGATATGCAAAAGCGCCTGCCAGCGNGGCTGTTGTGCAAGCTGTTCCAGGTCCCGGGCCTGGGCGACGGTTGNGCAAAACAATACCAGGACGCACAGCAAGGCGGCACGCATGCGAATTCCATCTTCAGGTGGGGACTTAAAACCCGCCTCCGGACGGAGGCGGGCTCATGGGGCNGTNTTTATACGTACTTAGCCAGTTTNTGATCGTTCTGCATGACGGCGGTGATCNGCTGCATCACTTCNCCGGCNCTNACGTCCTGACGGGGAAAGATGGACGCGAAGTTTTCGTGCATCACGCTGTTGAAATAAGCGCGGTCGTCACCGGAAACNCCAATGGANACGGACAGCGCGGTCAGGGCTTCGCCCTCGCCGGTGGCCATGTCCTGAGCCACTTCTTCCAGCACGCCGTTCATGCTGAGCAGGCTTTCGCCGCTGTAGGTCAGCGCACCGTTGGTGTCACAACCGTTGGTGCCACTGGTCATACCGAAGGTGGCGTTACCTGAGGTGCCGTTAACGATGGTAGCCAGCAGGTGTACCGGCATGCCGGACTTGCCTTCAAAAATCAGGTTACCCCAACCACAGCCGGGACCACCCGGAGCGACGGCTTGAGCGGAAACGGAAGCGCCCAGCAGCGCTGCTGCCAACAATACTTTTTTCATAAATATCTCCATTTATTTACGCTTTCTGGTTGCGCCCCCATGCGGTTTCCCCCGGGAGCTTAAAATTCATCATAAAGCAGGGTCACGTCTTTGCAACATAAGGGGACAGCAACGGCGTCACAGATTGATAAGGAAGGTTACCGGCCCGTCGTTGATCAGGCTCACCTGCATATCGGCGCCGAATTCCCCCTCGGCGACCGGCAGCGCCGAATCACGCAGGCCGGCGGCCAGCGCATCGCACAGGCGCCGTGCCTCCTGAGGCTCCGCGGCCCGGGAAAAACTGGGCCGCAGGCCTTTCCCGGTGTCCGCCGCCAGGGTGAACTGCGACACCAGCAGCACCGAGCCGCCGACATCGCGCACGCTGCGGTTCATCCTGCCCTGCTCATCGGCGAACATCCGGTAGCCGGCGATCCGGCCGGCCATCCGTTCCACGGTGGCGTCGTCATCGCCACGCTCCATGCCCACGAACGCCAGAAGCCCGGAATCGATCGCGCCGACCACCCGGCCGGAAACCCGCACTTCCGCCGACGTTACCCGCTGCAATAAAACTCTCACCCGGCCTCCTTAATTTGCACGCCTTGAACCCGATCGCCGGGCCATCATTGCCCGTCCGTTATGGGCGCACCATAATCGGTTCTGGTTCCCACTGCTATTGAGGCCTATGCCGCACCGACCGCTGTTTCTCATCGCCCTGCTCGTGTCACTCTCCGGCTGCCAGTTATGGGCGCCGCCCGACGAAGGCAGCCGCCTTCCGGCGCCGCCGTTCGGCGAGTACCGGGAGATTCAGCGGGGCCTGGAAATGCGCGTCGGCGACGACATCCATGCCGCCCGGGCCCGCTTCAGCCTGACGCCGGACAGCACCCATATCGTGATCACCAATGAGCGTGACGAACTGATGGTGGAAATGCGCTACCAGCAGAAGCGCCTGCAGGTTCGCCGCACCCCGCAGCTGCCGCCGGCGATATCCGCCGACGATCTGATCGCCGATCTGCAGCTGGCGCTGTGGCCGCTGGAACGGCTGCGCGCCGGGCTCACGCCGGGCTGGACCCTGGCCGCCGACGACGAGGGGCGGATACTGCGGTTCAACGGCACCACCGAGGCCCAGGTGGACTACCAGAGCGACGAGCCGTCCAGCCGACCGCTGCCGGTGTATAACGCCCGCCACGATTACCTGCTGATTCTCAGCCCCGCCGACCCAGGCGCCTGACCGCCGCCACCAGCGCCTCGGCGATGGCCGGCTCGGCGCTGCTGTGCCCCGCCGCCGGCACCCAGTTGAGCCGGCTGTCCGGCAGCGCCTGGTGCAGCAGCCAGGCCTGCTCCGGCGGGCACACCATGTCATAGCGGCCGTGCACGATCTCCACCGGGCAGGTGAGCGCGCCGGCGCGGGGCAGAATCGGGCGTTCCAGAAAACCGCCGTTGACGAAGTAATGGGTTTCCAGCTGCGCCATGGCGCGGGCGTTGTGGTCCACATTGATCTCCGGCGGCGGATCCAGGCTCGACAGACGCGCTTCCCAGAGCGTCCACTCGCGGGCCAGACGTTCGCCCTCCGGCCCCGACAAGGCGCGGTGATAACGGGTGACCAGGTCGCCCTCGCCGGGCGGCAGCGCTTCCAGCAGGCGCGCCCACAGGTCCGGGTAAAAGCGCGCCGCACCCCGGTCGGTATAGAGCCAGTCGATGTCCTGTTGCCGGCACAGGAACACGCCGCGCAACACCAGCGACGCCACCCGCGAAGGGAAATCCAGGGCGTAGGCCAGCGCCAGGGTGACGCCCCAGGAGCCGCCCAGCACCACCCGCCAGCGGGGAATCATCAGGTGCTCGCGGATGCGCTCCAGGTCGGCGACCAGATCCGGCAGAGTGTTATGCTCGGTGCTGGCGTAGGGGCGGCTGCGCCCGGCGCCGCGCTGGTCGAACACCACGATGCGGTAGCGTTGCGGGTCGAACAGCCGCCGCAGCAACGGCGAGCTGCCGCCGCCGGGGCCGCCGTGCAGGGCCACCACCGGCTCACCGTCCGGGTTGCCGCTCTGCTCCACATACAATAAATGGTCGTCGCCCACATCCAGGTACTGGCGATGGTAGGGCTCGATTGGGGGGAATAATGACATGCGTGACATCCGCCGCTGGGCTCGGCTGACAGCATACTGTCTGCTGGTGGCCCTGCAACCGCTGCTCACCGGCTGCGAGACGCCGCCGCCGGAGGCGGCCCTGCGCGAGGCCGTGGCGGAACTGGAAAGCGGCCTGGAAGGCGGCGACGTGGGCGCGGTGATGGACCGGCTGGCGGCGGATTTCCGCTACCGGGACCTGGACCGCAAAGCGGCCGGCCGCCGTCTGGTGGGGGTGTTCCTGCGCTATCCCAAGCGTCAGGTCAGTTTTCTCAATGTGCAGGTCTCGCTGGATCCGGTGACGCTGCGCGAGGCGGAGGTCACGTTCAACGCTCTGGTGTGGGGCGGTCGCGCCACGCTGCCGGAGGACGCGGACAGTTTCCGGGTGCGGAGTCGTTGGCGCGAAAAGGGTGGGGATTGGGTGTTGGTGGATCTGGAGGCGCGGGGGTTGAGCGAGTAGAGGGCCCGCTCGCACAGGCCCTGCCCTCATGGGCCACTGGCATCCGAGCTGCTAGTCGTCGCCGCTGAACTCCGCTTCCATGTCCAGCTCCTTGATCTTGCGGGTGAGCGTATTGCGCCCCCAGCCGAGCAGCGCCGCCGCGTCCCGTTTGCGGCCGCCGGTGTGCTGCAGGGCCACCTCGATCATGGTGCGCTCGAACTCCGGCACCGCCTGCTCGAGAATCCCGCGGTCGCCACGGGCCAGGGCCCGGTCGGCCCAGTGGCGCAGGGATTTCAGCCAGTCGCCACCGGTTTCCGTGGGCTTGCTGCCGCTCTGGCGCAGCTCAGGCGGCAGGTCGTCGACCAGCACTTCCCGGCCGGAGGCCATCACCGTCAGCCAGCGGCAGGTGTTTTCCAGCTGCCGCACGTTGCCCGGCCAGGGCATGGCGGCGAGATATTTTTCGGTGTCCTTGTGCAGCACCTTGGGGTCGACACCCAGCTCCTGGGCAGCGTGCTGGAGAAAGTAGCCGGCCAGGGCGGGAATGTCCTCACGACGCTCGGCGAGACGCGGAATGTGAATGCGGATCACGTTGAGGCGGTGGAACAGGTCCTCCCGGAAGTCGCCGTCACGGACCAGCTTTTCCAGGTCCTGGTGGGTGGCGGCGATGATGCGCACGTCCACGTGGATCGGCGTGGTGCCGCCCACCCGGTAGAATTCGTTTTCCTGCAGCACGCGCAGCAAGCGGGTTTGTGCTTCCAGCGGCATGTCGCCGATCTCATCGAGAAACAGGGTGCCGCCGTTGGACTGCTCAAACCGGCCGACCCGCTGGCTGTTGGCGCCGGTGAAGGCGCCTTTCTCGTGGCCGAACAGTTCCGATTCGATCAGGTCCTTGGGGATCGCCGCCATATTCAGCGCCACGAAGTTCTTCTCGCGGCGCATGGAGTGGCGGTGCAGGGCCCGGGCCACCAGCTCCTTGCCGGTGCCCGACTGGCCGTTGATCAGCACCGTCACGTTGGAGTGGCTGAGCCGGCCGATGGCGCGGAACACCTCCTGCATGGCCGGCGCCTCGCCGATGATCTCGGTGGGCGTTTCCGCCGCCGGCGCCACGAACTCCTCGTCGTTCTCCTTGCGGTGCTTGATGGCCCGCTTGACCAGCGCCACAGCCTCGTCCACGTCGAACGGCTTGGGCAGGTATTCGAACGCGCCGCCCTGGTAGGACGCCACCGCCGAGTCCAGGTCGGAATGGGCGGTCATGATGATCACCGGCAGATTGGGGTTCTTGCGCTGCAGGATCTTGAGCATGCGCAGGCCGTCGGTGCCCGGCATGCGCACATCGGAAATCAGCACGTCGGGCTCGGCGCCGCCCTCGTCGAGGCGGTTGAGGGCCTCGTCGGCGTCTTCAAAACATACCGGCTGGTAGCCTTCCTGGCCGAGCGCCTTTTCCAGCACCCAGCGAATGGAGCGGTCGTCGTCGATCACCCAAATGGTTGCGGTCATGATCCTTTGCTCTCCGTTGTATCCACCGGTTCCATGGGCAGCAGCAGGCTGAAGCAGGTGCGCCCGGGCTCGCTGTCGCACTCAATCAGACCCTGGTGCTGGCTGATGATCGACTGGGCGATGGACAGCCCCAGCCCCGAGCCGTTGGCCCGGCCGCTGACCATGGGATAAAAAATCGTTTCCTGGAGCTCCTGGGAGATCCCCGGGCCGTTGTCTTCGATGTCCACCCGCAGCACCAGCCGGTGGCGCTGCACGCCGATGGTGAACTGGCGCAGCGCGCGGGTGCGCATCACCACGCGGGCGTCCTCGGTGCCGGCTTCCAGCAACGCCTGCATGGCGTTACGCATCAGGTTCAGCAGTACCTGGATCAGCTGGTCCCGGTCGGCGATCACTTCCGGCAGGCTGACGTCGTAATCGCGGCGCAGCAGCACCCCTTCCGGGTACTCCGCCAGCAACAGCTGGCGCACATGCTCCAGGCATTCGTGAATATTGACCGGCGCGAACGCCGGCGGCTTACGCGGGCCCAGCATCCGGTCCGCCACCGAGCGCAGGCGGTCCGCCTCGTCGATGATCACCCGGGTGTATTCCGCCAGTTCCGGATCCGGCAGCGCCCGCTCGAGCAATTGGGCGGCGCCGCGAATGCCGCCGAGCGGGTTCTTGATCTCATGGGCGACGCCCCGCACCAGCGCGCGGGTGGCCTGGTGGGCGTGCATCAGCCCCTCTTCCCGGGTAATACGCAGCAGCCGGTCCAGGGACTGCATCTCCACCAGCAGCGCCATGTTCTGGCCACGCTCATGGATCGGGCTGACGCTGTAATCGACCATCGCCTGCTGCCCCGGCGCCACGTTGAGCCGGGCTTCGCGGCGGGTGAACGGGTGCCCCTCGTCCATGCACTGTTGCAGGGCACCCCGCGCGTCCTCGTCATCGAAAAAGTACTCCGGCAACCGCTGCCCGATTATTCGAGAGGCACTGGTGGCCAGCAGCATTTCCGCCGCCGGATTGAGGTAGCGCACGCGCAGGTCGCCGTCGAGCATCATTACCGCGGTACGGAGATGATCCAGCAGCCGTTTTTGCAGCACCGTGTCTGTCGTCATAGTTCGGGCCATAACAGGGCATAAGCAATTATCAGGCCACCCGTGAGAGCGCCTTCACAGGGCAGCAGGCGGGTAGAGGACGTGTCCTTCACGGTGCAGTCTAGGAGGTATGGCGGGAGGGTGCACACTTTTGGTGCAGAAGGGTTCAGTCGTCGGAGGGGCGGATAACGCGCTGGGCACTGCCGCCCACCGCGGCACCGCCGCCACGCTCCGCGCCGGCGCCCCGGTCGGCGCCGCTGCCGGTGGTGGCGGAGCCGCCACGTTCGGCCCGGCCACCGAAGGTGGGAAAGGCGGAGCCTTTGCCCTGGCCCTGGCCGCCGCCGCTATCGGCGGTGGTACGCATCACGTAGAACAGCACCGGCTCGGACTCGATCAGCACTGTGCCGTCGCCGTCACGCACCTGCACCACCAGGGTGTGCTCGCCGGGATTGGGAAAGTCCATGGCGTTGCCCTCAAGCGGCGTGCCGTTGTCGAGAATCACCAGCCGGTGCCCGCTTTTCAGCGACGGCGACAGCGATACCTGAACCTGGATCGGGTTGTCCTGGGGAAGGCGCAGGTTGGCGCCCGCGTCCGGCGCGGTGATCGACACCGCCTCATAGCCCGTATCCGGCGGCTCCGGCGGTTCCGGCGGCGCATCGCCCCGGGATGCGGCGCGCCGCTCCACCGGCGGGCTGTCCATGGTGTTGGTGGGGCCCACTTTCACTTCCTCGGCGCGCTTCTTGTCCGGCGGGTTGTCGGTGAACACCACGTTGCCGTCGGCGTCCACGGTGCGGTAGATGCCTTTCGAGCCGCCGGCTTCATCGGGGCGGTCGACATTCTCTGTTTGCGCGCCGGCCAGCAGTGGCATGACGCACAGTAATAGGGGCCACCAGATTTTCATTGGTCTCATCCTTGTTGGGTCTGACCTTGATTCTGACTCCGGGGTACCCGCAAAAAAAGGGCCCGGCCCGCAAAATCCATCGCGACACCTCTAAGAGCCCGGCTTGTAGGAGCTTGCTTGCAAGCGAAAGGCCGGCAACGCCGGCCGGCAGGATACCAGAGAGGTTCTTTGTACTGCGGCCAGAGGGGCTCTGGTATCCCGCCGGGTGGCTGAAAAGCCACCCTTTCGCGGGCATGGCCCGCTCGCACAAACAAAAAAAGCCCGGCGCGAAGGCCGGGCTTTTCGGGGACTGCGGTCGCCGTGAGGCTTAGCAGCTGTAGTACATGTCGAACTCGACCGGATGCGGGGTCATGTTCAGACGCTCCACTTCGCTGCGCTTGAGCTCGATGTAGCCTTCCAGCATGTCCTTGGTGAACACGTCGCCCTGGGTCAGGAACTCGTGATCGGCTTCCAGAGCATCCAGCGCCATGGTCAGAGTGTGCGCCACGGTGGGGATGTCCTTGGCTTCTTCCGCCGGCAGATCGTAGAGATCCTTGTCCATGGCGTCGCCCGGGTGGATCTTGTTCTTGATGCCGTCCAGGCCGGCCATCATCAGTGCCGCGAAGCACAGGTACGGGTTGGCGGACGGATCCGGGAAGCGGGTCTCGATACGACGCGCTTTCGGGTTGCTCACCCACGGAATGCGGATGGAAGCGGAACGGTTACGGGCGGAGTACGCCAGCATTACCGGGGCTTCGAAGCCGGGCACCAGACGCTTGTAGGAGTTGGTGGAACCGTTGGTGAAGGCGTTCAGGGCGCGTGCGTGCTTGATCACGCCACCGATGTAGAACAGCGCTTCTTCGGACAGGCCCGCGTACTCGTCACCGGCGAACAGGTTCTTGCCGTCTTTGGCCAGGGACATGTGCACGTGCATACCGGAACCGTTATCACCGATCAGCGGCTTGGGCATGAAAGTGGCGGTCTTGCCGTAGGCGTGGGCCACGTTGTGCACGCAGTACTTGAGGATCTGCACTTCGTCGGCTTTCTTGGTGAGGGTGTTGGCGCCCACACCGATCTCGCACTGGCCCGCGGTGCCCACTTCGTGGTGATGCACTTCGATTTCCAGGCCCATCTGCTCCATGGCGGAACACATGGCGCCACGCAGGTCGTGCAGGCTGTCCACCGGGGGTACCGGGAAGTAGCCGCCTTTGACGCCGGGACGGTGACCGATGTTGTTCTTCTCGAACTCATCGGCGGATACCCAGGCCGCTTCTTCGGAGTAGATGTTGTACATGGCGCCGGACATGTCGGACTTCCACTGTACCGAATCGAACACGAAGAATTCCGGCTCCGGGCCGAACAGGGCGGTGTCGGCGATACCGGTGGACTTCAGGTATTCCTCGGCACGCAGCGCCACGGAGCGCGGATCACGCTCGTAACCCTGCATGGTGGTCGGCTCAACGATGTTGCAACGCAGGTTCAGCGTGGCCACGTCGGTGAACGGGTCGAGAACGGCGGTTTCGTCTTCGGGCAGCAGAATCATGTCGGATTCGTTGATGCCTTTCCAACCGGCGATGGAGGAACCATCGAACATCTTGCCGTCCTGGAAGAAGTCGTCGTCGATTTCGCCGACGGGAAGGGTCACGTGCTGCTCTTTACCATGGCTGTCGGTAAAACGCAGATCCACCCACTTCACGTCGTTATCTTTAATCAGTTTCAGCGTCTTTTCAGACATTGTTGAGCGTCCTCCTGGAACGGGTATGTGTCTGGCTACTCGCCTCCGCCGGAGCGGGCACGCGAAGAGCCGTTATTCTTGGGAGCCTCTGCCTGACGCCTTACGTACTCAGCGTGGCCTGAAGCGCGTAGCTGTCGTGTCTTGTCTCGACGGCAAGGGTGGTTCCCTTTCCGAGAGGCAAGGCGCGGCAGATGCGCGCTTCAGGCCGCGCCCTGCGGGGCTTACAGACTGGCCCAAACTCTTCGTTGCCCTTTCTCGACAGGCAACCAGCCTGCCTTCGAAAGGGCGCCTTGATTATGGACCAGTCTGTAAGCCTGAGCACGTAAGGCGCCAGGCAGAGGCTCCCGGACCACCGGGGCCTGCATGCCAATAGGTCAGCAAATACTGTGCCAGCCCTTTTTTGGCGCAGCAGCCTGTATTGAGCCCGATCAGCGCGCCTGTATCCGGATATCATGCACCGAAACGGTGCTTTCTTGGTATCTGTGCACCACTAAAGTGCAACGGAAGGTTCGCCAACCCGCAGGGTGATCACCACCTCCAGGTCGCCCTCCTCCGTGGCCAGCACCTCGTGGCCATTGATTCGGCACCAGGCGGGAATGTCGTTGAGCGCCCCCGGGTCCGTGCAGGTTACCCTCAGCACCTCCCCCTGCGCCAGTTCGGCGACCTTGTTCTGGGTCTTGATCACTGGAATGGGGCACAGCTGGCGGCGCACATCCAGTTCGTGAAGGGTTTCGTCGGTCATCGCGGTCAGGCCACCAGCCAGGTTTTCGGGATGTCTTCGGGCCGTGCCGGCGCGATGCGCACCTCGCGGGCAACGCCGCCCGGGTCCTTGACCTCCACGGTGACGGTGTCGTCGCCACGGCCCTTGGAGTAGCGCGCCACGATGGCGGCGGCCTGCTCCAGCTCCGCTTCCGATTCGAAGCGTCCGTCCACCAGCGCCAGCGGGCCGGGGCAACTGACCGTGGTGAGGCTGGTGAACTGGTAGCGGTAGCCTTCCAGGAAGCGGTTCTCGCCTTCCTCGCGGCTGATGATCAGCTTCAGGTGCGGCTGCGGGCGGATATGCCGGCCCACTTTCAGCAGCATGATGTCGTCCAGCTCGTAGCGGCGCTCGTTGCGGGCCTGCCACAGGTCGGCCAGCTTGCGGGAATAGGATTCGTCGGTCAGGAAGCAGCAGCCGCCGGAGGGCTGGGCGTAGTCCTCCAGGCCGAAACGCCGGGCCAGCTCGATCTGTGGCTTGCGGTTGCGGCCGGAGAAATCGTGCAGCCGCGAGCGGTCCACCCAGCCCTCGCGCTCGGGCAAAGTCTCGGGCAGGTTGAGCGCGCTGAGCGGGCGCAGCAGGCGGTCGTCGGCGCCGGACTCGCTGCTGATAATGGGCATGGTTTCCTTGCGCTGGCTCTTGGGCCGCTGGCCCACCACCTCGCCGGTGATGATGAAGTCGAAGCCCTTCTCGCCGGCCAGCTCACGGGCCTTGTTCAGCATCAAGGTGGCCTGGTTGACCATGAAGATCTTGCAGTCCAGGCAGGGGTTCAGATGGGCGCCGTAGCCGTGCTTGGGGTTGAGCACCACATCCTTGTACTCCTCGGAGATATCAATGATGTGCAGCTTGATGCCCAGCTCCTCGGCCACCCAGAGGGCGTTGTTGCGCTTGTTCTTGTCCTTGTCTTTCTTGCGGATCGCGTGGGTGTGGCCCTCCACGCAGAAGCCGGTGAAGAAGTTCACCCCTTCCACGTGAATGCCCTGCTCCTGCATCACTTTTACCGCCAGCATGGAGTCCAGCCCGCCGGACACCAGCGCGATGGCGCGGCGCTGGAGCGGGTCGGCGCTGGGCCGGGTGACGGGTGCGACTGCCTCGGACATAACAATACTCGCCCTGTTTTAAAGGAGATGGTCGGAAACGGGCGGCAGAGTATAGCAAATCACGCTTTGTTGACGAAGCGCCGGGGTCAGGGCGCTTCGGGGGCTTCCGGCAGCCGGGCCACGGCGAACTCGCGCTTGGCGAGCGTCAGCCGGCGGGCCACCGGCTCCAGCTTCCAGTCCAGGCCGTCGAGATGATCCTCGACGATGCGGCAGCGGCGCAGCAGGCCGTCGTCGTTGGCGATCTGAATGTTCAGCCCGGGCCGGGCGTTGAGCTCCAGCATCAACGGGCCCTTGTGCTTGTCCATTACCAGATCCACGCCCAGATAACCCAGGCCGGTGAGCTCATAGCAGCGCGCCGCCAGCTCCAGGCAGGCTTCCCAGTCGGGAATCTGCACGCCGGCCACCGGATGGGCGGTGTCCGGGTGCCGGTCGATCTTCAGGTTGTGCCAGGTGCCGCTCAGGGTGACACCGGTGGCGATGTCCACGCCCACGCCGATGGCGCCCTGGTGCAGGTTGGCCTTGCCGTCGGACTGGCGGGTGGGCAGGCGCAGCATGGCCGCCACCGGGTAGCCCTTGAGCACGATGATGCGCACGTCCGGCACGCCGCCGATGCTGATGCGGTCGAACAGGTCGGTGGAGCGCACCCGGTACTCGATCAGGGCGCGGTCGCGGTGGCCGCCCAGGGAATAGATGCCGGAGATGATCCCGGAGATATGAAACTCCAGCTCCTCGGGGCTGATCATGCGGCCGGAGGCGCCGCGGTAGTAGCCCTCGAANCGGTCCGAGATCACCATGATGCCGTCGCCGCCGGCNCCCTGGGCCGGCTTGATCACGAAGTCNCCGTGGGTCTCGACGATGTGCTGNAGCTTGCTGATGCCCTGCTCGGTATCAATGATGCCGTACATGTCCGGCACCTGGATGCCGGCGTCCAGGGCCAGCTTCTTGGTGCGNATCTTGTCGTCCACCAGCGGNTACAGGCGCCGGTCGTTGTAGGCCAGCACATAGTCGCCGTTGCGCTGGTTGATGCCCATCACGCCACGGCGGCGCAGGGCCCTCCAGGTGCGGATNCCGAACATCAGCGGCCACCTTCATCGGTCATCGCCCGGAAGCGCATCAGCTCCGCCAGGCGATAACCCCGGTAATGGCCCATCAGCACCATCACCGCCGCCAGCACCAGCAACACCCCGGGGAAGGTGAACACGAAGTACACCAGCGGCTGCCAGACCATCAGCAGGTGACACAGCACCGCCGCGATCAGGGTGCCGATGGCCACCTTCAGCGACTGGCCGCCGCCACGCTCCTCCCAGACGATCGAGATACGCTCGATCACCATGGTCAGAATCACCATCGGGAACAGCGCCACCGACAGGCCGGTGGAGAGCCCCAGCTTGTAGCCCACCAGGCTGATCAGCGCCATCAGGATCACCACGAAGGTGAGCACGATCGACAGCCGCGCCAGTAACTGTAATTTCAGGTGTTCCAGATAGCCGCGCACCGACAGCCCGATGGCGGTGATGAAGGTGAACAGCAGCACGCCCCAGATCACCTCGGTTTCGCGGAACGCCAGGGCGATCAGCACCGGCGTGAAGGTGCCCAGGGTCTCCATGCCGACCAGGGAGCGGATCAGCAGCACCAGCAGCACGCCCACCGGAATCATCATCAGGATGCGGAACAGCTGCTGGGACGGCACCGGCAGCTCATACAGGGAATAGTCGATAAAGCTGCTCTGATCCTGGAAACGCAGCGACTGGGCCAGCTGTAGCGCGCTCATCTCGTTGCGGTGAACGCCGAAATCCACATCCGCGTTGCGGGCGCCTTCCAGNGCCAGCAGCGGNTTGTNNCCGCTCCACCACACCAGNCGGTNNTCCGGCAGCCCCTGGCGGCCGTCCAGCGGGTTGAAATACAGCCAGCTTTTGCCGTTGTAGGTGCGCAGCCACAGCTCCGGTTCCTGGTCGCGGCTCTCGTTGAGCTCCAGGGTATGCACCGGCTCGGCGGGGATGTGCGCCACCGCCAGCAGCAGATCGACCACCCGGGCGCGGTTCTCCGGGCTGCGGTCGCCGCCGAGCAGCAGGCGCACATTGTCGCTTTCCATGTTGTTGACGCGCTTGATGGTCTCGCTGACGAAGGTCTCCACGTCGGCGGAGTGCTGGCGAATCGGCGCCAGCAGCGCNTCGGCGGCNANCCGCTCCGGGCCCTCCAGCGGNGGCGCGGCGCGGAACTGGGGGCCGTCCTCGGGCACCGACGCCGGCTCGGCGAAGCGCGAGGTGAGCATCAACCGGTAATACAGGTTCTGCCGCCCCTCGGCCCGGCGCGCCGACCAGGTGACCACCCGGTTGCCGTTCTCCCGGTTGACGTTGACGCCGTAGTTGTTGGAAATAAAGCTTTCATTGAGGGCGGTGAAACCGCTCTCCAGCGGCGGCACATACATGCGCGCCTTGATCGGGGTGTTCTCCCGCGCCTGGAAACTGACCTGGGCGTCCACCACCCATACCGGGTCACTCTCGCTCTCGGTGAGCGGCACTTTCTGGACCAATATCTGGTAGGCAATACTGCCGACCCCCAGCAACAACAAAAAAGCGGCGAGCAGCCGGGCGTGCAATTTCACAGAACGCATTTTTCAGCCTTATTCCAATACTTTCGTCACGGGCGGTCAGCCACGGAACGGGAGCCAGCCCTGGCGCCCGTCGACGGTTCCTCGGCCCGCGCGGCCGTTCGGCGCACGTTGCTGAGACCGGCTGACCCGTGTTTGGTTGCGACATTCTAGGGCAGTCAGAGGCCAACCGGAGCAACAAAAGTAAAACTTTGCACCGGGTCACATTATGCCATGACACACCTTCGTGTGGCTTCCGTGGGTACAAGGGCTGTACAATGCGCCGCCTAATCCGCCTCCCACTCCGTTTCACGGGCCCTTCCGGCCGGTCGCGGACGCATTTTCACGCTGGTCCGCCAACGGACGGAGAGCGACTTTTTTCCCTACGGAGCCATTTCTGTGATTGAACGCCTGCGCAATATCGCCATCATCGCCCACGTTGACCACGGCAAGACCACCCTGGTGGACAAGCTGCTGCAACAGTCCGGCACCCTGGGAGATCGCGCCGGCGACGTGGAACGGGTGATGGACTCCAACGACCTGGAGAAGGAACGGGGCATCACCATCCTCTCCAAGAACACCGCCCTCAAGTACGGCGACTACCAGATCAACATCGTCGACACCCCCGGCCACGCCGACTTCGGCGGCGAGGTGGAGCGGGTCATGTCCATGGTCGACTCGGTGCTGCTGCTGGTGGACGCGGTGGACGGCCCCATGCCGCAAACCCGCTTCGTGACCCAGAAGGCGTTCGCCGCCGGCCTCAAGCCGATCGTGGTGGTCAACAAGGTGGACCGCCCCGGCGCCCGTCCGGACTGGGTCATCGACCAGGTGTTCGACCTGTTCGACACCCTCGGCGCCAGCGACGAGCAGCTCGACTTCCCGGTGGTCTACGCCTCCGCCCTCAACGGCGTGGCCGGCCCGGAAGCGGACCAGCTCGGCGACGACATGACCTTCCTGTTCCAGACCATCATCGACCGCGTACCGGCGCCGGAAGTGGAACAGGACGGCCTGTTCCAGATGCAGATTTCCTCGCTGGACTACAACAGCTACCTGGGCGTGATCGGCATCGGCCGCATCAAGCGCGGCAAAATCAAAGCCAACTCCACGGTCAAGATCATCGACCGCGAAGGCAAGGTGCGTAACGGCCGCATCCTGCAGATCATGGGCTACCACGGCCTCGACCGGGTGGACGTGCCGGAAGCCGGCGCCGGCGACATCGTCTGCGTCACCGGCATGGACCCGCTGGATATCTCCGACACCCTGTGCGACCCCAACAAGGTGGAGGCCCTGCCGCCGCTGACCGTGGACGAGCCCACCGTGAGCATGGTGTTCCACGTCAACACCTCGCCGTTCGCCGGCCAGGACGGCAAGTTCGTCACCAGCCGCCAGATCCGCGAGCGCCTGGAAGCGGAACTCAAGCACAACGTGGCCCTGCGCGTGGAAGAGACCGGCAGCGCCGACCAGTTCCGCGTCTCCGGCCGTGGCGAGCTGCACCTGTCGGTGCTGATCGAGAACATGCGCCGTGAAGGCTTCGAGCTGGCCGTGGGCCGCCCGCAGGTGATCGTGCGCGAGGTGGACGGCAAGAAGCAGGAGCCCTACGAGAACGTCATGGCCGACGTGGAAGAGCAGCACCAGGGCGCCATCATGGAGCAACTGGGCCTGCGCCGCGGCGAGATGACCAACATGGAGCCGGACGGCAAGGGCCGGGTGCGCCTCACCTTCATCGTGCCCAGCCGCGGCCTGATCGGCTTCCGCAGCCTGTTCCTGACGCTCACCTCCGGCACCGGCATCCTCAACAGCACCTTCAGCCACTACGGTGAGTTCAAGGCCGGCGACATGGCCCAGCGCAACAACGGCGTGCTGGTCTCCATGGTCAAAGGCAAGGTGCTGGCGTTCGCCCTGTTCAACCTGCAGGAGCGCGGCCGCATGCTGATCGAGCCCAACGTGGAAGTCTACGAAGGCCAGCTGATCGGCATCCACAGCCGCGGCAACGACCTGGTGGTGAACCCCACCAAGGGCAAGCAGCTCACCAACATGCGCGCCTCCGGCACCGATGAGAACGTGATTCTCACCCCGCCGGTACGCTTCAGCCTGGAGCAGGCTCTGGACTTCATCGAAGACGACGAGCTGGCGGAAATCACCCCTAACCACATCCGCCTGCGCAAGAAGCTGCTCACCGAAACCGAGCGCAAACGCGCCAGCCGCTAAGGCGGTGGACAAGAAAAAGGCCCCTTCCGGGGCCTTTTTTATTGCGCCTTGTAGGAGCGGGCCCCGCCCTCGAAAGGGAGCGAAGCTCCCGGCAGGCGTTACAGCAGCCAGGCCATCAAGGCCGCGCCGAGAAACATCCCGATCAACAGGCCTTTGCGGAAGGCGCGGGTGCTGTCCGTCTCGGCACGCCCCGGCTCGCGGATGCGCTCGCGCAGCGTCGGCCCGGAGGGCGGCGGCTGGCTGGCCTCGTAGTCGGCGATCACCTCCAGCGAGCGGGCCTCATCGTCTTCGTTCACCCACACGCTGGCCAACCCGGAAGCGGGCAACTCGCCCACCGCGCCCTGCAGCATGTCGCCACGCACCTGGGCAACGATGCCGGACTGCTCCAGCAAGCCGGCCAGCATGTGCGCTTCCAGGCCGTCACCGGCTTCGTAGACACGCTTCATGGGTGGCTCTCCTCTGTTGCGCGCATCCCTGTCGACAACACGCTACCATTTACCCGCTTTTATAACCCGGGATCCGTGAATGCTGAATATTGCTCTGTTCGAGCCGGAAATACCGCCCAACACCGGCAACATCATGCGCCTGGCCGCCAACACCGGCGCCGCCTTGCATCTGATCGAGCCGCTCGGTTTCGAGCTGGATGAGCGGCGCCTGCGCCGCGCCGGGCTGGACTACAGTGAATACGCCAACGTCACCGTGCACCCGGACTACCCCAGCTTCTGCCGGGACTACCCCACCGCGCGCCAGTTCGCGCTGACCACCAAAGGCGGCCCGGCGCCCAGCCAGGTACGGTTTCAGGACGGGGATGTGCTGCTGTTCGGGCCGGAAACCCGGGGCCTGCCCGCCCATATCCTGGAAGGGCTGGCGCCGGAGCAGCGGCTGCGGCTGCCGATGGGCGCCAACAGCCGCAGTCTGAATCTCAGTAACGCGGTGGCGATCACGCTCTACGAAGCCTGGCGGCAGCTCGGCTACCCCGGCGCGATCTGAACCAATCGATTACTGGACGGTGGACGGCTCGCCGTCGCCGCTCTGCTGCTTCTCGCGCTGCTGCTGGTAGAGCGCCTCGAAGTTGAGCGGCTGCAGGATCATCTGCGGGAAGGAGCCCTTGGCGACCAGATCGGACACCACTTCGCGGGCGTAGGGGAACAGCACATTGGGGCAGTAGGCGCCCAGCAGCTGATCGCGCTCTTCGCCTTCGATGCCGGCCAGGGTGAAAATACCCGCCTGCTTCACTTCGGCCAGATAGAAGGTCTTCTGCTCGTCCTCGGATTTGGCGGTGACGGTGACCGTCACTTCCACTTCGTATTCGGTGCCTTCGCCGATGCGGCGTGCGCTGTTATTCAGCTGCACGTTCATCTTCGGCTTCCACTCCTGCAGGAAGATGTCCGGCGCCCCCGGGCACTCGAACGAGGCGTCCTTAAGGTAGACGCGCTGCAACTGGAAGGTTTTTTTCTGTTCTTCGGCCATGATTGTCTCCGTTGTTCGGTTCCGTCATCCGGCGAGCAGGTCGTCCAGTTCGCCCGTCCGCTCCAATGCGAAAAGTTCATCGCAACCGCCCACGTGGCGGTCCCCGATCCATATCTGCGGCACCGTGCGGCGGCCGCTGCGTGCCATCATTTCCCGGCGCGCTTCCGGCTCCCGGTCCACGTCGATCTCATGGACGCGGGCGTCCTTGCCCGCCAGCAAACGCTTGGCGCGCACGCAAAACGGGCACCAGCCGGTGCTGTAAAGGGTGACGTCCGCCATCAGCCCTTGGACACCGGCAGGTTATCATTGCGCCAGGCGGTGACGCCGCCCTGGATACGGTAGAGCTCGGAAAAGCCCTTGTTGCGCAGCTGGCGCCCCAGGTGCGCCGCCTGATTACCCATCTTGCAGGTCAGGATCAGCGGCTTTTCCTTATATTTTTCCAATTCGCCCATCCGGTCCGTGACCTGGCTCTGGGGAATGTTCACACTGCCCGGGATATGCCCCTCGCGGAACTCGTCGGCGGCGCGCACGTCGACGATCACCGCATCCTTCTGATTGACCAGATTGGTGGCGAACTGCGGCGTGATGGCCTTGCCGCCACGGCGGGACTCAATCACGAAAAAGGCGCCCCACAGCGCTAAGAAGGCAAACACCAGGATATAGTGGTTGGTGACGAACTCGATGATACGATCCATGACTGCATTCCTGCCGGCGGAAAATCGGCGACAAGTATACACACCAGCGCTCGGTTAAGATAAGGCACCATGACGGAACCCGTGAAACCCCATTTTCGATTACTGACGCTGCTGATCGTGCCGGCGCTGGTGCTGGCGAGCGCCGGCGCGCCCGCCGAAGAGCCCTCCGAGCAACAGCTGGAAGCGCTCAAGGAGCGCATCGAGGCGCTGTCCGAGGCCCAGCAGAAGGAAGCCCGCCAGCGCGACTCGGTGCAGAGCGAGCTGCGCGAGGCGGAAACCCGGGTCGGCCAGCTGACCCGCGAACGGCGTCAGCTGGAGCGCGACGCCCGCCAGGCCGAGTCGCGGCTGGCGCGGCTGGAGGCCGAGCAGGCGGAACTGGCCGAAGAAAAGAAGGTGCAGCTGCGCTGGCTGGTGAAGACGGTGCGCGCCAGCTATCAGAGCGGCCGCGAGGAGCGGCTGAAGCTGATGCTCAACCAGCAGGAGCCGGACCAGATCGCGCGCCTGCTGCGCTACCAGGAATACTTCCAGCGTGCCCGCACCGACCGCCTCGCCGACCTGGAAGACGAACTGGTGGAGCTGCGCCGGGTGGCGCAAGAAGTGGCCGACGCCCGCGCCGACCTGCTGGATCGCCGCACCGCGCTGGCGCGCAGCCAGGAGCAGCTGGAGCAGGCCGCCCGCGAACGGGAGACCACCTTGGCCAAACTGGAACGCTCCCTGGACCAGCGCGGCGGCGACATCGACCGCCTGCGCGCCGACCAGCAGCGCCTGGAAAAGCTGCTCGCCGAGATGGAGCGCAGCATGCCGGAAATGGCTCCCGCCGACCGCGGCACGCCGTTCGCCAAACTGGCCGGCGAGCTGCCCTGGCCGGTGCCCGGCGAAGTGCTGTCGAGCTTCAACTCCAGCCGTGAGGGCGCGTTGCGCTGGGAAGGCGTGGTGCTGGCCGCCGAGGAAGGCACGCCGGTGCGCGCCATCCACCCGGGCCGGGTGGTGTTCGCCGACTGGATGCGCGGCTACGGCCTGCTCACCATCGTCGACCACGGCGGTGGCTACCTGACGCTGTACGGCTACAATCAAAGCCTGCTGCGCGATGTGGGCGAGTGGGTCGCGGTGGGCGACACCCTGGCCCTGGCCGGCCAGTCCGGCGGTAACAGCCGCAGCGCGCTGTACTTCGAAATACGCAATCGGGGCAAGGTGGTGAACCCGACACGCTGGTGCGACCGCCGTGTTACACTGCCGCCCATTGCCCGAAACTAGTGTCCAATGATGCCCTTGGTCTGGGGAATTACATGCTGAAAACGTCTCACCCCCTGCTCCGCCGCACCGCACTGAGCGCCGCCCTGCTCCTCACCGTATCCGTCTCCGCCCCGACCCTGGCCGCCGACCCGGAAGTCGATGAGCAGGCCCGTCAGGATGGCGTGCCGGTCACCGAGCTGCGCGCCTTCGCGGAAGTGCTGGAGCGGGTGCGCGGCGCCTATGTGCAGGACGTGGACGAGAAAGAGCTGATCCAGGCGGCGATCCGCGGCATGTTGATGGAGCTGGACCCGCACTCCTCCTACCTGACCCCGGACCAGTTCGAGGACCTGCAATCCACCACCAGCGGCGAGTTCGGCGGCCTGGGGCTGGAAGTGACCATGGAAGACGGCTTCGTCAAAGTGGTCTCGCCGATCGACGACTCCCCCGCCAGCCGCGCCGACATCCAGGCCGGCGACCTGATCCTCAAGATCGACGACACCTTCGTCAAAGGCCTGAGCCTGGCGGAAGCGGTGGAGCTGATGCGCGGCGAAGCGGGCTCGGAAGTGACCCTCTCGGTGCTCAGCGACGGCGACGAAAAGCCGCGCCCGGTGACGCTCAAGCGCGACCGCATCAAAGTGGAAAGCGTGAAAAGCGAAGTGCTGGAGCCCGGCTACGGCTACCTGCGCGTGTCCCAGTTCCAGAACAACACCGGCCACGAAGCCAAGAAAGCCCTCAACGAACTGAAAGCCGAAGGCGAGCTGAGCGGGCTGATCCTCGACCTGCGCAACAACCCGGGCGGCGTGCTCGGCGGCGCGGTGGAAATCAGCGACCTGTTCCTCGACTCCGGGCTGATCGTCTACACCCAGGGCCGCGAGAGCGAGAGCCGCAACGACTACAAAGCCAACCCGGGCGATGAGATCGAAGGCCTGCCCCTGGTGGTGCTGGTCAACGGCGGCTCCGCCTCGGCGTCGGAGATTGTCGCCGGCGCCCTGCAGGACCAGGGCCGCGCCGTGGTGGTGGGCACCCGCACCTTCGGCAAGGGCTCGGTGCAGACGGTGCTGCCGATCAGCGGCGACAACGCCCTGAAGCTGACCACCGCGCGCTACTACACGCCGGACGGCCGTTCGATTCAGGCGGAAGGCATCGAGCCGGATATCCCGGTGCAGGTGTCCAGCGTCGAGCTGCTGAAAGACCAGCGCCCCCGCGAAGCGGACCTGCCTCACCACCTGCTCAACCAGGCGCAGAAGGAAGCGCTGGAGAAAGGCGGCGAAGAGCCCCTGGCCAGCCGCGACTACCCGCTGTCCCAGGCGCTCTCGATCCTCAAGGGCATCAACCTGGCGGAACGGCGGCGCGCCGACCGCGAGGAGTAACGCGCCGCAAGGCGCAGGTCAGGACGTGACCGGCGCCCGGCCGTTGCCCGTAAGGCGGGCATAGCCGATCATCAGGAAACCGAACAGGAACATCATCACCCCGTACACCGCCGCCGGCACGGACATGGCGTCCGACTGCAGCAGGGTTAGGGTCACCATCAGGCCCAGGGTGCCGTTCTTGATGCCCAGCTCAATGGCCACGGTGAACGCCTGCGGCCGGCTCAGCCCGATCAGGCGGCCACCGAACAGGCCCAGCCCCAGGCCGATCAGGTTGAGCAGTATCACCGCCGCGCCGCCCTGGCGCAGCAGCACCAGCGCCTCTCCGCCCAGGTCCACCAGCAGCATCACGATCACCGCCACCAGCACCAGCAGCCCGAACACGCTGACCAGCTTTTCGCCCTTCACCGCCCAGTCCTGGCGAAAATGACGGATGGTCATGCCGATGCTGACCGGCACCAGGATGATCACCACCAGGGTCAGGATGGTGCGCAGCACCGGCAGCTCCAGCACCAGATCGCTGTCACGGAAATGGCCCAGCGCCCAGCTGGTGAACATCGGCAGCGTCACCACCGTGACCAGGCTGGCGGCCACCGTCAGCACGATGGACAGCGCCACGTCGCCACGGCCGAGAAAGGCGAACAGGTTGGANGTGGTGCCGCCCGGGCAGGCGGCGATGATCACCAGCCCCACCGCCAGCGCCGGNGAAAGGTCCANCGTCATCGCCAGNCCCACNCCCACCAGCGGCAGCAGCACGATCTGCGCCACCAGGCCNTAAACNGTGGCCCGNGGGGCGATCAANACTTCGCGGAAGTCCTTGGGGGTGAGGGTGAGCCCCATGCCCACCATGATGAGAAACAGGGCGGCGGGTAAACCGATTTCAACCAGACTGGCCTGATCCATGCTGCGCTCCTTTTTTNTTATCGCAAGGAGCTTAGCCTACGGGGNCCGTGGCGGCGACTCTTGTACAGAGCGCNTGCCGGTCAGCCGTCGNTGGGCGGCTTGCGCAGCGCCTTGGTCTGNCCGTGGCGGGTCTTNTTGTCCATGCGCTTGCGCTTGGCGGCTTTGGACGGCTTGGTGGGTTTGCGCTTTTTCTGCTCCACGGTGGCGTCCAGGATCAGCGCTTTCAGCCGCGCCAGGGCGTCATCCAGGTTCTTTTCCTGGGTGCGGAAGCGCTGTGCCTTGATCACCACCACCCCTTCGGTGGTGATGCGCCGGTCGGACCAGGCCAGCAGCCGCTCCTTGTAGAACTCGGGCAGCGAGGAGGCGCCGATGTCGAAACGCAGGTGCACGGCGGAGGCCACCTTATTGACGTTCTGGCCGCCGGCGCCCTGGGCGCGGATCGCCTGCCATTCGATCTCGGACTCAGGGATGGTCACATTGTTGGAGATTTTCAGCATGGGTCCTTCCTGGCCGGGGGAGTTACCGGGCTCGCGCGATAAAGCGGTCGAGCGCATTGGCGAAGGTCTGGACGTCGCTTTTGCTCAACGACGACGGGCCGCCGGTCTGCACCCCGGCGGAGCGCAGTTCTTCCATGAAGTCGCGGCGGCCCAGATGTTCGCGGATGCTCTCGCTGTCGTAAAGGGTGCCACGGGGGTTGAGCGCGGTGCCACCGCTCTCCACCACCCGGGCGGCGAGCGGAATGTCGCCGGTGATCACCAGATCGCCGGCCTGGACCTGCTCGGCGATGTAATCGTCGGCGCGGTCAAAGCCGGCTTCCACCTGCACCGCGCGGAGGTGCGGCGAGCGCGGCTTGGGGATGAAATGGTTGGCCACCAGGGTGGTGTCGATGGCGCGCCGGTCAGCGGCGCGGAACAGCACGTCGCGGATCACCGCCGGACAGGCGTCCGCGTCTATCCAGATCCGCACGTCAGGCCCCCGGCGGTATCACAGGCGCATCTCAATGCCGGCGCTGTGCATGTACTGCTTGGCCTCGGCGATGCTGTACTCACCGAAGTGGAAGATCGAGGCCGCCAGCACCGCATCCGCGCCGCCCTGGATCACCCCGTCCACCAGGTGCTGCAGGTTGCCGACGCCACCGGAGGCGATCACCGGCACCGGCACGGCGTCGGAAATGGCGCGGGTCAGGGCGATGTCGAAGCCGTTCTTGGTGCCGTCCCGGTCCATGCTGGTGAGCAGGATCTCGCCGGCGCCATAATCGGTCATGCGGCGCGCCCACTCGACCGCGTCGATGCCGGTGGGGTTGCGGCCGCCGTGGGTGAAGATCTCCCAGCGGTTGGCTTCGCTTTCGCCGCTCACCTTCTTGGCGTCGATGGCCACCACGATGCACTGGGACCCGAACCGTTCGGCGGCCTCGCGCACGAACTCTGGGTTTTTCACCGCCGCCGAATTGATGCCCACCTTGTCGGCGCCGGCATTGAGCAGGTTGCGGATGTCCTGGATGGTGCGCACGCCGCCGCCCACGGTGAGCGGGATGAACACCTGGCTGGCCATGCGCTCGACCATTTCCAGGGTGGTGTCGCGGTCCTCATGGCTGGCGGTGATGTCCAGGAAGGTGATCTCGTCGGCGCCGGCCTCGTTATAGCGGCGCGCCACCTCCACCGGGTCGCCGGCGTCGCGGATATCCAAGAATTTCACGCCCTTGACCACCCGGCCGTCGTCCACGTCCAGGCAGGGGATGATTCGCTTGGCTAGTGTCACTTTCGCACTCCACTACCGGTGGTGCCGGAAATGCCCGGCCCCCGGGATTGCAGCTCGTCGGCCAGGGCCTGGCCCTGGGCGAAATCCAGGGTGCCCTCGTAGATGGCGCGGCCGGTGATGGCGCCGGTGATGCCCACGGTGCGCGCCCCGCACAGCCGGCGCACGTCTTCCATGTCGGTGATGCCGCCGGAGGCGATCACCGGAATGCTGATCGCTTCGGCGAGCCGCTCGGTGGCTTCCACGTTGACGCCCTGCAGCATGCCGTCACGGCTGATGTCGGTGTAGACGATGGCCACCACGCCGTCGTGCTCGAACTGGCGCGCCAGGTCCACCACGTCGATGTCGGTGACTTCGGCCCAGCCGTCGGTGGCCACTTTACCGTCCTTGGCGTCCAGGCCGACGATCACGTGGCCGGGGAACTGCTTGCACATGTCGCGCACGAATTGCGGCTCTTTCACCGCCTTGGTGCCGATGATCACCCACTGAACGCCGGCGTCCAGGTAGGCCTGGATGGTCTCGGCGCTGCGGATGCCGCCGCCGATCTGGATCGGCAGGCCCGGGTGGGCGCGGGCGATGGCGTTGACGATCTCGCCGTTCACCGGCTCACCGGCGAAGGCGCCGTTCAGGTCCACCAGGTGCAGGCGCCGCGCGCCCTGCTTCACCCAGTGGTCGGCCACCGCCACCGGATCCTCGGAAAACACCGTGTCGTCGTCCATGCGGCCCTGCTTGAGGCGCACGCAGTGGCCGTCTTTCAAATCGATGGCGGGAATCAGTTCCATGACGATCTCGCTTGTTTAACAGGCTGAAATAAGAGGACGCGGCGCTCAGGGCCGCCAGCGCAGAAAGTTTTCCAGCAGCTTGAGGCCGGCGTCGGCGCTCTTTTCCGGGTGGAACTGCACCGCGAACACATTGCGCTTGGCGACGGCGGCGGCGAACGCCAGGCCGTACTCACAGCGGCCGGCCATCTGCTCGTCGGGCACCCCGGTGGCGCAGTAGCTATGCACGAAGTAGAAGCGGCTGTTGTCGTCGATGCCCGCCCACAGCGGGTGGTCGTTGACCTGCTGCACCTGGTTCCAGCCCATGTGCGGCACCTTCAGCGGGCGCCCGGTGTCGCCCATGGGCGCGCCGAAAAACTGCACCCGACCGGAGAACACACCCAGGCAGTCGATGCCGTCGTTCTCTTCGCTGAAGTCCATCATCGCCTGCATGCCCACGCAGATGCCGAGCACCGGCTTGTAGGCGTCGATGGCGTCGAGAATCGCCCGGTCCAGGCCGGTTTCGGTGATCACCTTGATGCAGTCGCGGATCGCGCCGACGCCGGGGAACACCACCCGGTCGGCGGCGCGCACCTGCTCCGGATCGCCGGTGATCACGATTCGCTGACCGTCGGCGGCCATCTTTTCCAGCGCTTTGCCGGCGGAATGGAGATTGCCCATGCCGTAGTCGACTACGGCCACGGTTTCGCTCATGGGGCGCCTCTCGTGCAGCTAGTGCGAAAAGAACGTAAGTACTTGCTTACCTTTGCGGGTTTTTAAAACTTGTCCGTTTCAGTGAGCGTGCCTTTAGTGCTCGGGGTCACGCCGTCCATGCGCGGATCCGGCTCCACCGCCATGCGCAGGGTGCGCCCGAACGCCTTGAACACGGTCTCGGCCTGGTGGTGGGCGTTCTTGCCGCGCAGATTGTCGATGTGCACGGTGATCATGGCATGGTTCACCAGCCCCTGGAAAAACTCGTAAAACAGGTCCACGTCGAACCCGCCGATCATGCCGCGGGTGAAATCCACGTGCATTTCCAGGCCGGGGCGGCCGGACAGGTCGATCACCACCCGCGTCAGGGCCTCGTCCAGGGGCACATAGGCGTGGCCGTAGCGGCGCACGCCCTTCTTGTCGCCCCAGGCGCGGGCCAGGGCCTGGCCCAGGGTGATGCCGATGTCCTCCACCGTGTGGTGGGCATCAATGTGCAAGTCGCCCTTGGCCTCAATGTCCAGGTCGATCAGACCGTGGCGGGCCACCTGGTCGAGCATGTGTTCCAGGAACGGCAGGCCGGTATCCAGCTTGCTCACTCCGGTGCCATCGAGATTCACGCTGACGCGAATCTGGGTCTCCAGGGTGTTTCGCTCCACGGTGGCGCGGCGTTCGCTCATCGGTACCTCCAGAAAACGGAACCCCGTATTATACGGCCCTCGGCGCCCCCTCACCAGCGCGGCGGCCATTTACCGGTTAGCGGAGACACTATGCCGATCAGTCTTGAATTTCATTCCCCCGACGCGGAACTGGCGCAACGCTTCAGCAAAGTGTTGCGCGACGACCCCGACTACGCCGCCGAACTGGGCCAGGCCCTGGACGCCGGGCGCCCGGTGGCCGCCGCCCACTTCAACGGCGCGCCGGTGGCGGTGGCGCTGCTCGACGGCAACGCCCTGGCGTGGATGGTGGTGCACCCCGCCACCCGCGGACGCGGCGTGGGGCGGGATTTCCTGCGCTTGCTGGAGAAACATCACGGCGGCGCGCTAACACTGCCGGAGAAATGCCAGCGCTAGCTCCTCAGGCCTCTTGGGGACCTCCTTGTGGGAGCGGGCCCTGCCCGCGAAAGGCGGCAACAGCCGCCGGCAGGATGCCAGAGACCTCACAGATTGCGCTTCCAATAGCCGTTTCTGGAATCCTGCCGGGCGGTTACACCGCCCTTTCGCGGGCGGGGCCCGCTCCCACAGGGAGATTCGCTCCCACAGGTCAGGCCAACGGCAGCCGGATCACCAGCGTAAAGCCGCGATCGAGGCCGGCGCTTTCGGCCCAGATGCGGCCGCCGGCCTGTTCGATCATCACCCGCGCCATGGCCAGCGACAGGCCGTAACCCTCTTCGTGGTGGCGCGAGCCCATCACGAAGAACGGCTCGAACAGGCTCTCCAGCTGGTCCGGGCCGGCGCCCCGGCCGCGGTCGCGGATGCGCAGCTCCGCTTCGCCCACCATCACCTCGCTGGTAACGGTGATCTCGCCGCCCCGCGGGCTAAAGCGGATGGCGTTATCCAGGGCCATGGCCATCACTTCCTGCAGCTCGGTCTCGTTGGCGCGCACATACAGATTCGGCGAGATACGGTTGACCACCCTCAGCGCCAGACTGTCCAGCGCCCGGGCGCGGGTGGCGAGCAGCGCGTCCAGCATCCACAGGGGCCGGCAGCGGGCCACCAGCGGCGGCGTGCTGCGGTCGGCCAGGTCGAAGTAGCGCAACGAGGTGCTGACCATGCCCATCAGCCGCTGCTGCCCTTTGCGCACCAGCGCCCAGACATCGCTCTGGTCGGCGCCGGTTTCGCTGTCGTCCAGGGAGTTGGCCGCGCCAATCCAGTTGATCGGCGTGTTCAGCTCATGGCTGACGTACTGCAAAAATGTGGATTTGTCCCGGTTCATCTGCTCGATCTCTTCCACGTGACGCTCCAGGTTCTCACGCGCCTCCAGGAACAGCTGGTTGCGCTCACGCTCCAGGAAGCGGATGCGGTCGCCGAGCGCCAGGGACAGCATCATCACCACCCACAGGGCGCCGAGATGGGGCAGCATGCTGATCACCGAGGCGTAGGGGATCCAGTCCAGATTGCCGAGCACGAAGAAGAAAATCAGCACCAGGAACACGCACCAGGCCGCCACATACAGCCGCGCCGCCCGGTAGCCCCGCGACCACACCATCCAGCCCAGCCAGCTGAACAACAGGACGGTGATCAGCACCAGCAGCGTGGACAGGTAATAGGACCAGGGCGGCGCGATCAGCAGCTGCACCACCAGCAGCACGGCGACACCGGCCAGGTAGTGGCGGATCACCCGGTCATAGCGCGGGAAGCGCTGCTTCAGGCCGAGGAAGTGGCGCGAGTACATGGCCAGCGCCGGCGTGCAGATATAGATGCCCAGCCAGTAGTATTCATTGAGCCTGGGCACCTCCGGCCACACGAACTGCAGCCCGAAGCCGTTGACGTTCAGGTTGAACACCGTGATGCCCACCAGGAACAGCACGAAATACAGGTAGACCGGCTCCTTGAGCGACAACGCCAGCAGCGCGTTGTAGACCACCATGATCAGCAGGCAGCCGTAGAACACCCCGTACAGCAGGATGTCCCGGTAGGTGTATTCCACCAGCCCGGCGGCGCTGTAGAGCATCGGCGACAAATTGATGGCGCCCTTGCCGCTGACGCGCACATAGTAGGTGTTGGCACCGGCCAGGTCGGTGTCGAGGGGGAAAATAAAGGCGCGGTGGTCCATCAGGCGCTGATCGAACGGCAGCGTGTCGCCCAGGTCCACCCGCCGGTAGCCGCCGTCTTCAGTGGGCGCGAACAGGCTGATATGGTCGAGGATCGGATAGCGTTCCACCAGGTACCAGCTCTGCCCCCGGACACGGCTGGTATCCAGGGTGAAGCGCAGCCAGATGGTGCTGCTGGTGAAGCCGAAATTGGGCTCGGTGGCGGTGTTGCGGACGAAGCGGCCGGAAAAACGGTCGCTCACCTGGCTGAAATCCCAGTGCCCTTCGGGGTCCACCAGCACCTCCATGGAACGGGCCACGGCCACCTGCTCCTGGTCCGGCTGCGGCGTCACCACCGGCTCGGCGCCGGCCAGCGCACACCACAGCAGGCCTATGCAAACCAGGAAATTACGGAACTTTAACAAAACCGGCTCCCCAAAGAGCGATACTTATTATCATGCTTTATCATGCGTTCTAACCGTCGATCCCCGCCACGGTCTTCACGTTCGGTTGGGTACATTCTATTGCTATAATCCCGGCCCTCGGCCCGGGGCGCAAGGAGAGCTGTTCTATGGCACGCGCGATCAAAATTTTCCTCATCGTCATCGCCGCTCTGGTGGTCCTGCTGGCGGCGACCGTGTTCGTGGTCACCCAGGTGATCGATCCGAACGATTTCAAGCCGCAGATTCGTGAACAGGCCATGGCCCAGGCCAACCTGGATCTGGAGATCCCCGGCGACCTGGCGTGGCAGTTCTGGCCGTCACTGGGCGTCAGCCTGGGCCGCACCGAGGCGCGCATCGCCGGCGAGGAAGAGCTGTTCGCGGGCATCAACAGCGCGAGCGTCGGCGTGGCGGTGTGGCCGCTGCTGTTCGGCCAGGTGGAAATGGACGGCGTCACCCTGGACGGCCTGGAAGTGAACCTGGTGGAAACCGCCGACGGCGCCAACTGGGAGAAGATCGGCCCGCAGGACGGCGCCGAGGAGGAGACCGCCCCCGCCGAGGAAGAGCAGCCCGGCGAGAGCGGCGGCATGGATATCCCGCTGACCATTCCCAGCGTCGCCATCACCGACGGCAAGATCCGCTACCGGAACACCACCGACGGCACCGACATCCGCGTTGAGCACTTCAACTTCAACGCCCAGGACGTGAGCCTGGAAGAGCCGTTCCCGATGCAGATGTCGCTGCGCTACCAGGATCAGAGCGACATGCGCGTGGACCTGAACCTGGACACCACCCTGGCCGCCGATCTCGACAACAACCACTTCGTGCTCGACCCGATGACCCTGGACGCGGACATCGCCGGCATGACCACCAATCCGGTGAGCGTGCACCTGGAACAGAAGCTGGACGTGAACCTGGACGAGGACCGCGCCCAGGTCACCGACCTGCTGCTGGAAGCGGCCGGCACCCGCACCACCGGTAACGCCACCGTCACCGGCCTGACCGGCGAGATGAAAGTGGCCGGCCAGATCGACACCGAACCGTTCGACGCCAACGCGGCCCTGGAAGCGATCGGCGAGGAACCCATCGAGACCAGCGACGACAGCGCCCTCAGCAAGGTGGCCCTGAGCGCCACCCTGGACGGCCCGGCCAACAGCGTCATGGTCAACCCGCTCAAGGTGACCCTGGACAGCAGCACCCTGAGCGGCAAGGCCGGCCTGGAAAACCTGGAGACCGGCAAGATCGTGTTCGATCTGAACCTGGACAAGATCACCCTGGACGGCTACCTGCCGCCGCAAAGCGACGAGGAAGACAGCGCCGCGGCCAGCGGTGCCGGCGGCGGCACCGGCGGCAAGGAAGGCGGCACCACCCAGCTCTCCGAAGCGGAGCTGATCCCGGTGGACAGCCTGCGCCCGCTGCTGCTCGACGGCAGCCTCAAGATCGGTGAGCTGAACTACGACACCATCCAGGCCAGCAATATCGTCTTCAACGTCGATGCCAAGGACGGGGTGCTGCGCCTCACCAAGGCCTCCGGCGACACCCTGCAGGGCGGCTTCAACGCCAGCGGCCGCCTGGACGTGTCCGGCAACACGCCGCGCATCAGCTTCAAGCAGAACGTGTCCAGCATGCAGCTGCAGCCGGTGGTCGCCATGGCCCTGGATAAGGACCTGGCCAAGGGCATCTTCTCCATGGACCTGGACTTCAGCGCCTCCGGCAACAGCGAAAAAGCGCTGGTCAATTCCGCCAAGGGCAACGCCAGCATGAATCTGGCCGACGGCACCGTGCGCGGCCTGAACCTGTACGGCACCCTGGTGGGCGGCGTCAACGACATGCTGGGCCGCTTCCAGGGCCTCAGCGCGCTGATCCCCAACCAGGAATCCGGCAAGCTGCCGGCGGCGCTGTCCGAGGACACCAAGATCATTGATCTGACCACCAAGGCCAGCCTCAACCAGCAGGTCGCCAACCTGGACAGCCTGGAAGCCAAGCTCGACAAGGGCACCCTCTCCGGTAACGGCTGGATGAACATGCTGACCCAGGAATTCGACCTGAAAATCGGCATGCAGTCGCCGGAACTGGGCGGCAGCAAATACCTGGAAGACGTGACCTGGCCGCTGCGCTGTCAGGGCAGCCTGGCGGGCAGCCCGGCCAAGTGGTGCGGCCCGGACAAGGAAGGTTTCGCCAAGATCGCCCAGCAGGCCGCCACCAACGCGGCCAAGGGCAAGCTCAAGGAGAAACTGGGCATCGACGCGGAAGGCGACACCACCGAAGAGGTGATGAAAAACGCCGCCAAGAAGAAGGCCCAGGAAAAAATCGAGGAAGAGATGGGCGACAAGCTCAAGGGGTTCTTCAACCGTTGAGCACCGCCCCGGACCGCACCACCTTCAGTGACGCCGTGCTGGCCTGGTACGACCAGCACGGCCGTCAGGACCTGCCCTGGCAGCATCCGCGCACGCCCTACCGGGTGTGGGTGTCGGAGATCATGCTGCAGCAGACCCAGGTCAGCACCGTGATCGGCTATTTCCAGCGCTTCATGGACAGCTTCCCCGATGTGCACGCCCTGGCCGCCGCCGACGCGGACCAGGTGCTGCATCTGTGGACCGGCCTGGGCTACTACGCCCGCGCCCGCAACCTGCACAAGGCCGCCCGCCAGCTGGTGGACGAATACGGCGGCGACTTCCCGGACACCGTGGAGGAAGTGGCCACCCTGCCCGGCATCGGCCGCTCCACCGCCGGCGCCATCCTGGCGCAGAGCCGCGGCGTGCGCGCGCCGATTCTCGACGGCAACGTCAAACGCCTGCTCAGCCGCCTGCACGCGGTGCCCGGCTGGCCCGGCAAGAAGCCGGTGGAGAACCGGCTCTGGGAGCTGGCCGAGCAGTACACCCCGGACCGGCGGCTGGCGGACTACACCCAGGCGGTGATGGACCTGGGCGCCACCCTGTGCACCCGGCGGCGGCCGGACTGCCCGGCCTGCCCGGTATCGGCTTGGTGCCAGGCGCGCGCCGACGGCAACCCGCAGGACTACCCGGGCCGCAAGCCGGCCAAGGAGAAGCCGGTGCGTCAGACGCGTATGCTGATCCTGCAGCACCCGGACGGCCGCGTCTGGCTGGAGCCGCGCCCGCCCAGCGGCATCTGGGGCGGCCTGTGGTGCTTCCCCCAGCTCGATCCCGACGACCGGCAACACACCGCCCTGGCCGAGCGCGGCCTGGACGCCCGCGACCAGGAAGCGCTGACCCCCTTCCGCCACACCTTCAGCCACTTCCATCTGGACATCGAGCCGCTGTTGATCCGGGTGGACACCACCGGCGCCGGTGTGCAGGATGCCGGGGGCCGCTGGATCAGCCCCGCCGACCCCGGCGAGCTGGGTTTGGCGGCACCGGTCAAAAAGCTACTGGAGCAGTTGCACGGCCCGCGTCAGGCCGGCCTGCTCTAACCCGCATCGGAGGTGCACCGCCATGACCCACACCGTCTTCTGCCGCAAGTACCAGCAGGACCTGGAAGGCCTGGAAAAACCGCCCTTCCCCGGCCCCAAGGGCCAGGACATCTACGACAACGTGTCCCGGCAGGCCTGGCAGGAATGGCTGCAGCACCAGACCCTGCTGATCAACGAGAAGCACCTGAACGTGATGGACCCCAAGGCCAAGGCCTTTCTGGACGAGCAACGCGATCGCTTTTTGAACAACGAAAGCGTCGAAAAAGCAGAGGGTTACGTTCCTCCCACAAAAGACGCCAACCAATAGCCAAGCGCGCTTGACGGGGCCGGGTCGAGTCGGTTTAATACGCGCCCAACGCCCGGATAGCTCAGTCGGTAGAGCAGGGGATTGAAAATCCCCGTGTCGGCAGTTCGATTCTGTCTCCGGGCACCAGACGCAAAAAAGCCCCGCCAATCGGCGGGGCTTTTTTATGTCCGCCAGCGGCATAAGCGGACCCGCCCCGCGACGGGTGCGGAGTTGTGCGAGCGGGCCTCGCCCGCGAAAGGGAGCGAAGCTCCCGGCAGGATGCCAGAGCCCTTTCCAACCCTGAAAGGGTCCACTAAATTGCCTTAAAACCCCGCTTTTACCTTCCCAAAGAATCTCCCCCTACCCTGTCAATGACCGAATTAAAGCGATTACATTTTACCTGCTGGTGGGAATGTAAAACTTCGGATAGTCTCAGGGTAATTACACAAAAAACTCCAACAAGAATAAGCCCCGGGAGAGAGGCACCATGGATATACTCCAGCTGCTAGTCAGCGGGATAGCTAACGGCTGTATCTACGGGCTGTTGGCGCTGGGTTTTGTTTTGATCTACAAGGCGTCGGAAGCGGTCAATTTCGCCCAGGGCGACATGATGATGCTGGGGGCCTTTCTCGGTATTACCTTCATCAACGCCAGCTACGCGGATCTGCCCTTTCTGATCGGCATCACCCTTGCCGCTCTGCTGCTCGGGTTGTTCGGCTATCTGCTCGACCGCTTCGTGCTGCGGGCCATCTTCGGCCAGCCGCAGTTCGCCATGGTGATCCTCACCATCGCGCTCGGCTTCCTGATGCGCTTCTTCGCCGGCGTGATCTGGGGCCACGACCCCACCTCCCTGCAAACCCCCTTCGTCGGCAAGGTGTGGATGCTGGGTGAACTGATGATCCCGGTGGTCGACGCGGTGATCATTCTCACCACCGTGGCCCTGACCTGCATTCTCTACTTCTTCTTTGCCCGCACCCGCCTGGGCGTGGCCATGCAGGCCAGCAGCCAGAACCAGATGGCGGCCTACTACATGGGTATCCCGGTGAAGCGCATCAACGCCATCGTCTGGGCCCTGTCCGGGGTGGTGGCGGCCATCGCCGGGGTGCTGTTCGCCGCCAAGGGCGCGGTGGAACCCTCCGTGGGGCTGCTGTTCGGCATCAAGGCGTTCGCCGCCGCCGTGATCGGCGGGCTGGGCTCGCTGCCCGGCGCGCTGCTGGGCGGCCTGCTGGTGGGCATCGTGGAACCGTTCGCCGGCCGCTTCCTGCCCGAGTTCGGCCAGATCGCCCCCTACCTGCTAATGCTGGTGGTGCTGGTATTGCGCCCCGGCGGCCTGTTCGCCCAGATCAGCCAGAAGAAGGTGTAGGCCCTCATGAGTAACCGTTTCAAGAGTCGCTACGACGACGATATCAACCTGTTTGAAGGGCGCTGGCACCTGGCCCAGTACGCCCTGCTGGTCGCGCTGCTGCTGGCCGCGCCCTGGCTGCTGGGCACCTACTACCTCGGCGAACTGACCGCGGTGCTGATCTGGTCCCTGGCCGGCCTGGGCCTGATGCTGATCAGCGGCCATACCGGTCAGGTCAGCCTCGGGCACGCCGCCTTCATGGCGATCGGCGCCTTCACCAACCTGGCGCTGATGATGCGCGGCTGGCATTTTATTCCCGCGCTGCTGGCCAGCGCCGTCACCTCCGGGGTGCTGGGCGCGATCATCTCCCGGCCGATCCTGCGCATGAGCGGGATCTACCTGGCCATCGCCACGCTGGCATTGAGCATCATCATCGAGGACGTCTCGATTATCGCCGAGCCGATCACCGGCGGCGTGGCCGGGCTGTTCGCGCCGCCCATCGATATGTTCGGGCTGAAGATCGATCGCTACACCAGCCCGGCGGCCTTCTACTATCTGTGCCTGACGGTGCTGGTGATCGTCACCCTGGGCTATCTGAATCTGCTGCGCAGCGCGTCCGGGCGCTCCTTCCTGGCGGTGCGCGACAGCGAAGTGTCCGCCCGCGCCCTGGGCGTGAACGTGGCCCGCGCCAAGACCCTGTCGTTCGCGCTCTCCTGCGCGATGACCGGCCTGGCCGGGGCGCTCTACGCCCATCTGGCCCAGGCGGTGAACTACGAAAGCTTCCTGGTGCTGATCTCCATCACCCTGCTGCTGCAGGTGGTGATCGGCGGCCTCGGCTCGGTGCACGGCGCCTTCTTCGGCGCCATCGTGGTGGTGCTGCTGCCGCAGAGCATCGCCATGCTGCGCGACTTCCTCAACAACACCGCCGGCATTTCCATCGCCGCCTACCCGGGCATGGACACCGCCCTGTTCGCCCTGCTGATTCTGCTCATGGTGATCTATGAGCCGCGCGGTCTGTACGGCGTCTGGTTCAAGGTCCGCACCTGGCTGCAGCTGTTTCCGCTGTACCGCAAGGGCATGTTCCGGCGCACACGCACCTACCTGAAAACGGAGCGGCAACGATGAGTCTGTTACAGGTTAAGGATCTGTCCATCTCCTTCGGTGGCGTGAAAGCCGTGGACGGCGTCAGCTTCGACGTGGAACCCGGCGAAGTGTTCACCCTGGTGGGTCCCAACGGGGCCGGCAAGTCCACCATCTTCAATCTGATCAGCCGCCTCTATGAACCCGGCGGCGGGCGGATCATTTTCGACGGCCAGGACATCACCGGCCGCCCGGCCCACGACGTGGCCGGGCTGGGCATCGCGCGCACCTTCCAGAATATCGAGCTGTTCGATCACTCCTCGGTCCTGCAGAACCTGCTGATCGGCCGCCACTGCCGCCGTGATACGCGCTGGTTCGAAGAGCTGCTGTTCCTGCCCAAGGTGCGCCGCAGCGAACGCGAACACCGCCGCCAGGTGGAGGAAGTGATCGACTTTCTCGACCTGGCCGCCTACCGCGACAAGCTGATCGCCGGCCTGCCCTACGGGGTGCGCAAGGTGGTGGAGATCGCCCGCGCCCTGTCCAGCGAACCCAAGCTGATTCTGCTCGACGAGCCGGCCTCCGGCCTGAGCGTGGAAGAGACCCAGAACATGGCCTGGTGGATCGAGGATATGCAGAAAGACCTGGGCCTGACGGTCCTTATGGTGGAGCACGATATGAGCCTGGTATCGCGCGTGTCCGACCGGGTACTGGCGGTGGCGGAAGGCCGGCCGCTGGCCATGGGCACCGCCGCCGAAGTACAGGCGGACCCGAAGGTGATCGAAGCCTATCTGGGCACGGAGGAAACCGCATGAGCGATGCCTCCCCACTGCTGCAAGTACAGAACCTGGAAGCCTTCTACGGGCCGGTGATGGCCCTGCGGGGCGTGTCCATCGACGTCTTCGAAGGCAAGGTGGTGGCCATTCTCGGCGCCAACGGCGCCGGCAAGACCACACTGATGAAAACCATCTCCGGCACCCTGTCGCCGCGCAAGGGCAGCATCAGCCTGGCCGGTGAATTCATCCAGGGCAGCGACCCGGACAAGCTGGTGCGCAAGGGCATTGCCCATGTGCCCGAGGGCCGCGAAGTGTTCCCGTTCCTCAGTGTGGAAGAGAACCTGAGCATGGGCGCCTACACCCGCCGCGACAAAGCCGAGATCCGCCACGACATGGAAATGGTCTATGACTATTTCCCGATGCTGCTGGAGCGGCGCAACCAACCCGCCGGCACCCTGTCCGGCGGCCAGCAGCAAATGCTGGCCATCGGTCGGGGGCTGATGTCGCGGCCGTCGCTGATGCTGCTGGACGAGCCCTCCCTGGGACTGTCGCCGCTGCTGGTGCAGGAAATCTTCGAGATCATCCGCCGCCTCAATAAAGAGCAGGGCGTAACCCTGCTGCTGGTGGAGCAGAACGCCCGGGTGGCCTTGAACACCGCCGACCACGGCTATGTGCTGGAAACCGGCCGCATTGTCATGGACGGCAGCGCCCGCGACCTGCTCGCCAGCGACGACATCCAAGAATTTTATCTGGGCCAGTCGGCGGGGGATGACCGACCGGAAAAACGCTGGAAACGAAAGAAGACCTGGCGCTGATGATGACTGCAACCGAAACCACTCCGACTCTTCTCCACGGTTGCGACACCGTGGTCAAACTCTGGCGCCAGCAGTGCCTGGAACGGGGCGAGCGCATCGCCCACCGCGAAAAGGACCTGGGCATCTGGCAGAGCTACAGCTGGCGGGACTACTACGAACACGCCCGCGCCATCGGCGTGGCGTTGCTGTCGATGGGCCTGGAACGGGGCCAGCCGGTGTCGATCCTCAGCGAGGACAACAAGGAATGGCTCTACTGTGACCTGGGCATCGCCGGCGCCGGCGGCATCAGCAACGGGGTTTACACCACCGACAGCGCCGAGCAGCTCGCCTANCTGGTCAACGACAGCGGCTCCGCNTTCCTGTTCGTGGANAACGACGANCAGCTGGACAANTACCTGACCGTGCGCGACCAGGTGCCCACCCTGAANAAAGTGATCGTNTTCGACCGCAAGGGCCTGCGNGATTTCCAGGACCCCATGGTGATGTTCCTGGANGANCTCTACGANCTGGGCAACNGCATCGCCGACGCGGAACAGCAGTTCAGCGCCAGCATCGAGCNGAGCCGGCCNGANGACATCCGCATGCTGATCTACACCTCCGGCACCACCGGCGCGCCCAAGGGCGCCATGATCAGCCACCNGAACGTGCTGTTCCAGCTGGCCGCCGGCGAAGCGCTGCTGGAAGCCCGGGAAGAGGACGAACAGCTGTGCTTCCTGCCGCTGTGCCATATTCTGGAGCGTCTGGTGTCGGTGGAAGTGCCGATCTACAAAGGCTGCACCGTGAATTTCGCGGAGAGCCCGGAAACCGTGTTCGAGAATCTGCGCGAGGTGTCACCGAACACCTTCGCCGCCGTGCCGCGCCTGTGGGAAAAGATCTACAGCTCTCTGATGACCCTTCGCGACGAAGCCACCGGCTTCGGGCGCTGGTGCTTCGACCGGGCGCTGGCCGCCGGCCAGGCCTGGCACTGCGAGAAGCAGCGCTCGCCGCTGAACGCGCTGCGCTACCACTTCTGGAACCTGCTGGTGCTGCGCAACGTGCGCGACCTGATCGGCATGGCCCGGCTGCGCCGGGGCACCACCGGCGCCGCGCCCATCTCGCCGGACCAGATCCGCTGGTTCCGCGCCCTGGGCGTGCCCCTGTACGAAGGCTACGGCATGACCGAAACCACCGGCGTGGTGTCGCTCAACAGCCGCGAGCGCGAACAGGTGGGCAGCGTCGGCGAACCCCTGCCCGAGACCCAGGTGCGCATCGCCGACAACGGCGAAGTGCTGGTGCGCGGCGGGCATGTGTTCGCCGGCTACTGGCGCAAGCCGGAAAAAACCGCCGAGGACATCCGCGACGGTTGGCTGCACACCGGCGACGTGGGCCGCCTGGAAGACGGCATGCTCACCATCACCGGCCGCCTCAAGGACATCATCATCACCGCCGGCGGCAAGAACATCACGCCCGCGGAAATCGAGAGCCGGCTGAAATTCTCGCCCTATATTTCCGACGCCGTGGTGATCGGCGACAAACGCAAATACCTGACCTGCCTGATCATGATCGACCAGGACAACGTGGAGAAGTACGCCCAGGACCGCCAGGTGCCGTTCTCCAACTTCGCTTCACTGTGCCGTGCCAAGGAAGTGCTGGATCTGATCGGCGGCATTGTCGATGAAGTGAATAAACAATTCGCCCAGGTGGAACAGATCAAATACTTCCGCCTGATCGATGTGCTGCTCACCGCCGAGGATGAGGAGCTGACCGCCACCATGAAGTTGAAACGATCCTTCGTGGAGAAAAAACACAAACACCTGATCGATTCCATGTACTAATTGTCCGCGTACGATAGGAGAGTGCATCATGAAGAAGCTCTGTCTGGCTGCCCTGGCCGCTGTGAGCCTGCTGGGTTGCAGTGACACCAAGGAAGAAGAAAAAACCGCAGAAAAAGCCACCGAAAAGGCCGCCGAGCCGGTTCGCGGCGTCACCGACACCGAGATCAGACTGGGCGGCATGCACGATCTGTCCGGCGTGTTCGCGGCGTTCTCCTCCCCCGCCGTGCAGGTGGCCAACGACATGTTCGACGAAGTCAACGAGGCAGGCGGCATCCACGGCCGCAAGATCCGCTACATCGTCGAGGACCACGCCTACCAGGTGCCCAAGGCCACCCAGGCGGTCAACAAGCTGGTCACCCGCGATGAAGTGTTCGCCATGCTGATGAGCCTGGGCACGCCCCATAACCTGGCGGCGTTCCCGGTAATGGACAGCAACAACGTGCCCAGCATTCTGCCGCTGGCGCTGTCCCGTCCGATGGAAACCGAAGGCGATTTCTCACGCCGCTTCGTGTTCGGCCCCAGCTACTACGAAGGCGTGCTCAAAGGCGCCAGCTGGATGGCCGACGAGTACGACATGGAAAAAGCCTGCGTGATGTACATTCCTTCCGACTTCGGTGAGGAAGTGAACCAGGCCATGAAGGACGCCGCCGAAGAGAACGACGCCCTGGAACTGGTGGAAAGCAGCTCCCACCGTCCGGACGAAAGCGACTTCAGCGGCACCCTGGCGCGCCTGCGCGACGCCGGCTGCGAGCTGGTGGGCGTGGCCCTGCCGATCCGCCCGATCATCACCGTGGTTGCCACCGCCAAGCAGATGGGCTGGGACGACGTGAAGTTCCTGGTCTCCCAGGCCGGCTTCCACTCCGCCGTGGCCGCCGCGCCCGGTGGCGTCACTGAAGGCCTCTACGGCGTGTCGCCCTGGCAGGACATCGTCAGCCGCATGAAGGACGTGCCGGAAGCCAAGGAATGGGCCGATGAGTACAAAGAGAAGTATGGCTCCGTGCCCAGCGGCGGCGCCGTGCTCGGCCGTGTCGGCGCTGAAGTGACCATCGAAGCGCTGCGCAAGGCCGGCCCGGATCTGACCACCGAGTCCTTCCTGGCGGCCATGGAGTCCCTGGACTTCAGCGACCCGGTCACCGGCGTGGACATCAAGATGAGCGCCGACAACCACCGTGCCGGCAACGACATCATCCTTTCCAAGGTCACCGACGGCATCTGGGAGCCCGTCACCACCCTGGAAGATTCCGTCTCCGAGTAAGCCTCCGCCCGGGGCGTCCCGCGACGCCCCGGCATTAACCGGCGCCTCCCCGGAGGCGCCGCGTTCCTAGCACCAAACGCCCAACAATCGGGCAAACGCCCCACAACGATGCAGCCCGACGCTGCCCGGCGCTCCTGCCGACCTTCCCCCTCTAGCGAAAAACACCCTCTTTTTCAGTGATTTAGACACCGCGCCCCACGCTGGCACCCGCCTTGCACTGATCGGCATACCCACTGGTATACAACGAGGTATGCGATCGTGCTTGGCTGGACCATCGATCAATGGCGCGCCGCCTACCGGAAGAAGAACGTCACTCCGGTATCGGCCATGAAAGCTCTCTCCGCTCAGCTGCAGGACAGCGAGCGGGCCCTCTGGATCCACCTGCTGGACGAGTCCAGCCTGCTGGCCCAGGCCGAGCGCCTCAGTGATCCCAGCCTGCCGCTCTATGGCGTGCCGTTCGCGGTCAAGGACAACATCGACGTGGGCAGCCTGCCCACCACCGCCGCCTGCCCCGCCTACACCTACACCGCCAAGGAAACCGCGCCGGCGGTGCAGGCGCTGCTCGACGCCGGCGCCATCCTGGTCGGCAAGACCAACCTGGATCAGCTGGCCACCGGCCTGGTGGGCGTGCGCTCGCCCTACGGCGAAGTGCCCAACCCCTTTAACCCGGACTATATCTCCGGCGGTTCCAGCGCCGGCTCGGCGGCGGTGGTCTCCCTGGGCCTGGTGCCGTTCGCCTTGGGCACCGACACCGCCGGCTCCGGCCGGGTGCCGGCGGCGTTCACCAACACCGTCGGCCTCAAGCCCACCAAGGGCAGCATGAGCACCCGTGGCGTGGTGCCCGCCTGCCGCACCCTGGACTGCATCAGCGTGTTCGCGCTGAGCGTGGAAGACGCGCAAAGCGTCTACGACCTGTTCCGTGGCTACGACGAGCTGGACGGCTACGCGCGCCCGGCGCCGCAGCCGCTGCCCGCCGCCCTGCCGGAGCGGCCGCGCCTGGGCATTCCCAAGGACACGCCCTGGTTCGGCGACCAGCGCGCCGCCGCCGCCTGGCAGCGCCACCTGGAAGAGCTGGCGGAAATCGCCGAGCTGATTCCGCTGGATACCGGCGTGCTGCGCGAAACCGCCGAGCTGCTCTACCAGGGCCCCTGGGTCGCCGAACGCTACACCGTGGCCGAGCCGCTGCTGGAAAAAGACGCGCTGCTGCCGGTGATCCGCGATGTGATTCTGCCCGCCAAGGATATGAGCGCCGCCGACGGCTTCCGCGCCCAATACCGCCTGGCCGACCTGCGCCGCGAGGCCGATCAGCTGATGGCCAGGGTGGACGCCCTGGTGGTGCCCTCCACGCCGGGCATCCATACCCGCGCGGCGGTGGCCGAGGAACCGGTCAAGCTCAACAGCCAGCTCGGCACCTGGACCAACTTCGTCAACCTGCTGGATATGTGCGCCCTGGCCCTGCCCGGCGGCTTCCGCGACGACGGCCTGCCGGCGGGCATCACCCTGATCGGCGCCGCCTGGCAGGACGGCGCCCTAGCCGAGTTCGGCCGCCGCTGGCAGCGCCACCGCCCCTGGAAGGCCGGCGCCACCGACAACGCGCTGCCGTCCCCGCAAGCGCCCGCCGCCGGCAGCGACGACGGCATGGTCACCGTGGCGGTGGTGGGCGCCCACCTCACCGGCATGCCGCTCAATCACCAGCTCACCGACCGCGGCGCCGTGCTGCTGGAAAGCGCCCGCACCGCGCACTGCTACCGGCTCTACGCCCTGGCCAACACCACGCCGCCCAAGCCCGGGCTGATCAAGGGCGCCGACGGCGCCGCCATCGAAATCGAACTGTGGAAGCTGCCGGTCAGCGAATTCGGCAGCTTCGTGGCGCTGATCCCGGCACCGCTGGGCATCGGCACATTGGAAACCGAGGACGGCCGCCAGGTGAAGGGCTTCATCTGCGAAGGCTGGGCCATCGACGACGCCACCGACATAACCGCCCTTGGGGGGTGGAGGCACTACATAAGAGGTTTGAGCAATGCATAAAAAAGGGCTGAGCAAAGTTCTGATCGCCAACCGGGGGGAGATCGCGGTACGCATCTGCCGCACGCTCAAGGAAATGGGCATCGCCTCGGTGGCGGTGTACTCCGACGCGGACCGTAACAGCCAGCACGTCGGCGCCGCCGACGAAGCGGTGGCGCTGGGCGGCCAGACCGCCGCCGAGAGTTATCTGCGCAGCGAGCTGATTCTGCAGGCCGCCAAGGACACCGGCGCCCAGGGCATCATCCCCGGCTACGGCTTTTTGTCCGAGAACGCGGACTTCGCCGAAGCCTGCGCGGAAGCCGGCATTCAGTTTATCGGCCCGACCCCGGACCAGCTGCGCCGCTTCGGCCTCAAGCACGAAGCGCGCGCCCTGGCGGAAGCCGCCGGCGTGCCGCTGGCGCCGGGCACCGGCCTGCTGCAAAGCCTGGACGAAGCGAAAAGCGCCGCCGCCGACATCGGCTACCCCATCATGCTGAAAAGCACCGCCGGCGGCGGCGGCATCGGCCTGAGCCGCTGCGACAACGAACAGGCACTGGTGGACGCTTTCGAATCGGTGAAGCGCATGGGGGAAAACTTTTTCTCCGACAGCGGCGTCTTCATCGAACGCTTCGTGGCCCGCGCCCGCCATGTGGAAGTGCAGATCTTCGGCGACGGCAACGGCAAGGTGCTGGCCCTGGGCGAGCGCGAATGCTCCCTGCAGCGCCGCAACCAGAAAGTGGTGGAGGAAACCCCGGCCCCCAACCTGCCCCAGGCCACCCGGGAACAACTGCACGCCAGCGCCGTGCGCCTGGGCGAGTCGGTGAACTACCAGTCCGCCGGCACCGTGGAATACATCTACGACGACGAGCGCGACGAGTTCTATTTCCTGGAAGTGAACACCCGCCTGCAGGTGGAGCACGGCGTCACCGAGGCGGTGTTCGGCGTCGACCTGGTGGCCTGGATGGTGATGCTGGCCGGCGGCGAACAACCGCCGCTGGACGCGGACTACCGGAGCCGTGGCCACGCCATGGAAGTGCGCATCTACGCCGAGGACGCGCTCAAGGATTTCCAGCCCAGCCCCGGTGAACTCACCGAGGTGTCGTTCCCGGACGACATCCGCCTGGACGGCTGGGTGGACACCGGCACCCAGGTGAGCCCGCACTACGACCCGATGCTCGCCAAGGTGATCGTGCACGGCGACGACCGCCCGGCGGCGCTGAAGAAAATGCAGGACGCCCTGGCCGCCACGCGGCTCTCCGGCATCGCCACCAACCTGGATTATCTGCGCCGCATTCTGATCGACCCGAACGTGGTGGCAGGCAAGGTCTCCACCCGCTACCTGGAAAGCTTCCAGTACACCCCCACCGCCTTCGAGGTGGTGGAGCCGGGCACCTACACCACGGTGCAGGACTACCCCGGCCGCGCCGGCTACTGGGACATCGGCGTGCCGCCGTCCGGGCCGATGGACGATTACGCCTTCCGGCTCGGCAACCGCATCGTCGGCAACCACGCCAGCGCCGCCGGCCTGGAGACCACGCTGGTGGGCCCGTCGCTGAAATTCCATAGCGACACCGTGGTGGCGCTCACCGGCGCCGCCTGCGACGCCACCCTGGACGGCGAGCCGGTACCCGTGTGGCGGCCGGTGCCGGTGAAAGCCGGCCAGACGCTGGCCACCGGCAAGGCCTCCAGCGGCTGCCGCACCTATATCGCGGTGCGCAACGGCATCGACGTGCCCGACTACCTGGGCAGCAAGGCCACCTTCGTGCTCGGCCAGTTCGGCGGCCACGGCGGCCGCACCCTGCGCAAGGGCGACGTGCTATCGATCTGCCAGCCGCAGCTGGCTGGCTGCCCGACGCCGGCACCGGACCATGAGCCGGCCCCGGCCCCCGAGGCGATGATTCCGGACTACCCGCAACAGTGGGAGATCAAAGTGCTGTACGGCCCCCACGGGGCGCCGGACTTCTTCACCGAAGAGGCCATCGAGCAGTTTTTCGAAGCGGACTGGCAGGTGCACTACAACTCCAACCGCCTGGGCATCCGCCTGGTGGGCCCCAAGCCGAGCTGGGCGCGCACCGACGGCGGCGAGGCCGGGCTGCACCCGTCCAACCTGCACGACAACGAATACGCCATCGGCTCAATCAACTTCACCGGCGACTTCCCGGTGATCCTCACCAAGGACGGCCCGAGCCTGGGCGGCTTCGTCTGCCCGGTGACCATCGCCAAGGCGGAGCTGTGGAAAGTGGGCCAGCTCAAGCCCGGCGACAGCATCCGCTTCACGCCCGTCGCCTTCGCCGAGGCCCTGGCGCTGGAACAGGCCCAGGACGCGGCTATCGAAAAGCTGGCGCCGGTGCCGGTGGTGTCGCCGGATCTCCACGACGCGACCGATCCGGCGTTCACCTCCGCCACCATGGTCGCCGAGCTGGACGCGGACGGCCATGTGCCGCGCATCACCTACCGCCAGGCCGGCGACAAATACATCCTCATCGAGTACGGCGACAACGTGCTGGATCTGGCCCTGCGGCTGCGCGTGCACGCGCTGATGGAAAACCTTAAAGCCGAGCCGGTGCCCGGCATCCTGGAACTGTCCCCGGGGGTGCGCAGCCTGCAGGTGCACTATGACTCGCGCCTGCTGGATCAGGCCGGCCTGGTGAAGGCGCTGCTGGAGCGTGAAAAAGCGATCGGCTCCGTGGACGACATGGAAGTGCGCTCCCGGGTGCTGCACCTGCCGCTGGCGTTTGAGGACAGCGCCACCCTGGACGCGGTGCAACGCTACCAGGAGACGATCCGCTCGGAGGCGCCCTGGCTGCCCAACAACGTGGAATTCATCCGCCGCATCAACGGCCTGGACAGCACAGAACAGGTCAAGGACATCGTGTTCAAGGCCAGCTATATGGTGCTGGGCCTCGGTGACGTCTACCTGGGCGCGCCCTGCGCCGTGCCGGTGGACCCGCGCCACCGCCTGATGACCTCCAAGTACAACCCGGCGCGCACCTACACCGCCGAGGGCACGGTGGGCATCGGCGGCGTTTACATGTGCATCTACGGCATGGACTCGCCGGGCGGCTATCAGCTCATCGGCCGCACCCTGCCGATCTGGAACAAGCACCTGAAGAACCGCCAGTTCCAGCCCGGCGAGCCCTGGCTGCTGCGCTTCTTCGACCAGGTGCGCTACTACCCGGTGAGCGAAGCGGAACTGGCCGAGATGCGCGACGCCTTCCGCGAGGGTCGCCTGGAAGTGGAGATCACCGAGGAGACCTTCAACCTGGCCGAGCATCGCCGCTTCCTGGAAAGCATCGAGCCGGAAATGGAAGCCTTCCGCGAGCACCAGCAGGCCGCCTACCGGGAAGAAGTGACCCGCTGGCAGAACGAAGACGAACAGATTGAATCCGCCTTGATGGGCAGCAAGCCCGGACATCGGCGAGGTGGACGGCCATCTGGTCAGTGCCGAAATCAGCGGCAACGTCTGGAAGCTGCTGGTGGAGGAAGGCGCCAGCGTGGAAGCCGGCCAGACCCTGGTGATCGTCGAAGCCATGAAGATGGAGTTCGAGATCACCGCCAGCGTCGCCGGCACCGTCACCGGGCTGCACTGCAAGCCCGGCACGGTGATCAACGCCGGCGACCCGGTGGTGGTGATCGACACGGAGAGCGCGGCATGAAAATCGGGCTCAAGAGCGGACGCGGCGAGAACCTGGCCGAGCGCATCTACCGGCAATTGAAGAAAGACATCTTCGATTTCCGCCTGCTGCCCGGCGACCGGTTCAGCGAAAACGAAATCGCCGCGCGCATGGGCGCCTCGCGCACCCCGGTCCGCGAAGCCCTGTTCCGCCTGGAGCGCGAGACCTATGTGCAGGTGCTGCAGCGCAGCGGCTGGCAGGTGAAACCGTTCGACTTCGATTACTTCGAAGAGCTCTACGACGTGCGCACCGTGCTGGAGTGCGCGGCGGTGCGGCGGCTCTGCGATCTGCAGCAGCCGGAAATCCTGCTCGAAGATCTGATGCGCATCTGGCGGGTGCCGCCCGCCGAACGGCTGCGCGACGTGNGCACCCTGTCCGGCCTGGACGAGCGNTTCCACGAAACCCTGGTGGAGGCCGCCGGCAACACCGAGATGGCGCGCATCCACCACGACCTCACCGAGCGCCTGCGCATTATCCGCCGGCTGGATTTCACCAAGCCGCCGCGCGTCGACGCCACCTACGACGAGCACGGCCGCATTCTCGACGCCATTGCCCATCACCGCACCGAGCAGGCGCTGATGATGCTCAAGGCCCACATCGAGACCAGCCGCAACGAAGTCAGAAAAATCACGCTGCACATGCTGCATGAAGCGCGTGCCAAGGGCCGCGAGCCCGAAGCCGCCAATAATAATTTCCAGTGAGACCTAACCATTTACGGATCNGAAAANAGAAAGGGGAACACCATGAAGACCAAAAAGCTCAGTCTTAAACGTCTGGCGCAGGCGGGCATCGCCGCCGGCGCCATTTCCTACAGCGGCCTGGTAATGGCCGCCGACACCATCAAGGTGGGTGTGCTGCACTCGCTGTCCGGCACCATGGCGATCAGTGAATCCACACTGAAAGACACGGTGCTGATGATGATCGAAAAGCAGAACGAAAAAGGCGGCGTCATGGGCAAAAAGCTGGAGCCGGTGGTGGTGGATCCCGCCTCCGACTGGCCGCTGTTCGCGGAGAAAGCCCGCCAGCTGATCACCCAGGACAAGGTGGACGTGATCTTCGGCTGCTGGACCTCGGTGTCGCGTAAATCCGTGCTGCCGGTGGTGGAAGAACTCAACGGCCTGCTGTTCTACCCGGTGCAGTACGAAGGCGAGGAGTCCTCCAAGAACGTCTTCTACACCGGCGCCGCGCCCAACCAGCAGGCGATCCCGGCAGTGGACTACCTGCTCGACGACCTGGGCATCGAACGCTTCGTGCTCGCCGGCACCGACTATGTGTACCCGCGCACCACCAACAAGATCCTCGAGGCCTACCTGCAGTCCAAGGGCATCGCCGAGGACGACATCATGATCAACTACACCCCGTTCGGTCACTCCGACTGGCAGTCGATCGTGTCGCGCATAAAGGAGTTCGGCGGCGAAGGCAAGAAGACCGCCGTGGTCTCCACCATCAACGGCGACGCCAACGTGCCGTTCTACAAAGAGCTTTCCAACCAGGGCATGGACGCGTCCGACATTCCGGTGATCGCCTTCTCCGTGGGCGAGCAGGAACTGTCCGGCATCAACACCGGCCCGCTGGTCGGCCACCTGGCCGCCTGGAACTACTTCCAGAGCGTCTATACCCCTGAGAACAACCAGTTCATCGATCAATGGCACGACTACATCGGCGATGACGACCGCGTCACCAACGATCCCATGGAAGCCACCTACATCGGCTTCAACATGTGGGTGAAAGCGGTGGAGAAAGCCAAGTCCACCGACACGGACAAAGTGGCCAAGGCGATGATCGGCGTGGAAACCCCCAACCTCACCGGCGGCACCGCGGTGATGAACAAGAACCACCACCTCTCCAAGCCGGTGCTGATCGGTGAAATCCAGGACAACGGCCAGTTCGCGGTGGTCTCGCAGACCGACGGCGTGGTGCCCGGCGACGCCTGGTCCGACTATCTGCCCGACTCCAAGAACCTGATCGCCGACTGGACCGACCCGGTCAACTGCGGCAACTACAACACCAAAACCAAAACCTGCGGCGGCCAGACCGCCAAGTAAGCCAAGCAAGCGGGTCATGCCCGCCCGGCGGGCCGGTGCGCCGGCCCGCCTTTATCTCCGCGAAGGCCAGGACCAAACCGAGGGACCACCATGCCAAGGGTTCTACTACTGATTTTTATGCTGCTCGGCGCGAGCGGTACGGCGGCGGCGCAAACCAGCGCCGCGCCGGCCGATGACGCCGGGCAGACCACGATGGCTTCGCCCGACGGCGAAGACCGCCCATCGGAGTCGGTGGCGCCCGGCGTTTCCAAGGAGGAAGCGCTGCGAACGTCATTGGCGAAGTTCAAGAGCCGCGATTTCGATGTCAAAGCCGAAGCCATTGAGACCATCGCCCGCTCCGGCCACGAGCGCGGCGAAGCGCTGCTGCAGGCCCTGCTCGACCGCGAGCTGCTGCACGACCTGGCCGGCGACCGCATTGTGCTGGGCAAACAGAGCGAACAGGGCTGGGCCCTGCGCGACCCGATCAGCGAAGAGGACGTGGGCAGCGCCGAGGCGCGCGCCGCGCGCCCGGTGATCATCAACAACCGGCTGCGCCAGCAAATCCGCGACCTGAAATCGGTCACCGCGCTGGCCAACCCCAATCCGCTCGCCCGCCGGGAAGCGGCCCAGCGCCTGGTCGGCAACGCCGACCCGGTGGTGCTGGACGCGCTGCGCCTGCGCCAGGCGGAAGAGGCCAACCCGCTGGTCAAGGGGGTCATCGACACGGCCCTGAACATCGCCGTGCTGCGCGACCCGGCCAGCCAGCTCAACGAGCGCCTGAACGCCATCGACGCGGTCGCCGGCAGCCTGGAGCCGGCGGTGCGCAACGTACTGCGCGACCGCCTGGCGCAGAGCGACGCCGCCGCCGAACGCAACGCCGCCGACCGCGCACTGAAGAAAATCGATCAGCGCACCGAACGCTACGAAACCGCCGACACCATTTTCTTCGGCCTCAGCCTGGGCTCGGTGCTGCTGCTGGCCGCCATCGGCCTGGCGATCACCTTCGGCGTCATGGGCGTGATCAACATGGCCCACGGCGAGCTGATCATGCTGGGCGCCTACACCACCTTCGTGGTGCAGCAGATTTTTCCCGACGGCCACGAGTGGTCGCTGCTGGTGGCGCTGCCCGCCGCCTTCCTGGTGTCCGCCATCGTCGGCATCGTCATCGAGCGCGGCGTGATCCGCTTTCTCTACGGGCGACCGCTGGAAACCCTGCTCGCCACCTTCGGCGTCAGCCTGATTCTGCAGCAGGCGGTGCGGGTGATTTTCTCGCCGCTCAACCGCAGCGTGGTCACGCCGGAATGGATGAGCGGCGCCCTGCAGATTAACCCGATCTTCTCGCTCACCTATAACCGTCTCTACATCATCGTGTTCGCGCTGATCGTGTTCTTCGCCCTGCAACTGGTGCTGAAGAAAACGCGCCTGGGTCTGCAGGTGCGCGCGGTCAGCCAGAACCGGGGCACCGCCCGCGCCATGGGCATCCGCAGCGAACGGGTCAACGCCCTCACCTTCGGCCTTGGCTCCGGCATCGCCGGTATCGCCGGGGTGGCACTGGCGCAGCTCACCAACGTGGGCCCCAACCTGGGCCAGTCCTACATCATCGACTCCTTCATGGTGGTGGTGTTCGGCGGCGTCGGAAACCTGTGGGGCACCCTCACCGCCGCCTTCAGCCTGGGCATCGCCAACAAGATCATCGAGCCCATGGCCGGCGCCGTGCTGGCCAAGATCATGGTGCTGGTGTTCATCATCCTGTTCATTCAACGCAAACCGCGCGGGCTGTTTCCGCAGCGCGGCCGGGCCGCGGAGGAATAATGCGACATTCGGATCTCACCACCGCGCTCACGGACCGCACCGCCAAAACCTTCCTGGGCATTCTGTTCGGGGCGGTGCTCATCGTCGCTCTGCTCAACCTGCTGGTGCCGGCGGAGTCCGGTCTGCACGTGAGCAGCTATACCGTCAGCCTGCTGGGCAAGTACCTGTGCTACGCCCTGCTGGCCCTGGCGCTGGATCTGGTGTGGGGCTACTGCGGCATCCTCAGCCTCGGCCACGGCGCCTTCTTCGCCCTGGGCGGCTACGCCATGGGCATGTACCTGATGCGCCAGATTGGCGACCGGGGCGTCTATGGCCACCCCACGCTGCCGGACTTCATGGTGTTCCTTAACTGGGAGGAGCTGCCCTGGTACTGGCACGGCTTCGACAGCTTCGGCTTCGCCATGCTGATGGTGGCGCTGGTGCCCGGCGTGCTGGCGTTCGTGTTCGGCTGGCTGGCGTTCCGCTCGCGGGTCACCGGCGTCTATCTGTCGATCATCACCCAGGCGCTCACCTACGCGCTGATGCTGGCGTTCTTCCGCAACGAGCTGGGCTTCGGCGGCAACAACGGCCTCACCGACTTCAAGGACATCCTCGGCTTCTCGCTGCGCGAGGACAGCACCCGGGTGGCGCTGCTGGTCGCCTCGGCGGTGGCCCTGGGCGGCGCCTTCGTACTCAGCCGCTGGATCACCGGCACCCGCCTGGGCCGCACCGTGATGGCGGTGCGCGATGCGGAATCCCGCGCCCGCTTCCTGGGTTACCGCACCGAGCACTACAAGCTGTGGATCTTCACCGTCAGCGCGATACTCGCCGGCATCGCCGGGGCCCTCTACGTGCCCCAGGTGGGGATCATCAACCCCGGCGAATTCTCGCCGCTCAACTCCATCGAGCTGGTGGTGTGGGTGGCGGTGGGCGGTCGCGCCACGCTTTACGGCGCGGTGATCGGCGCCATCCTGGTGAACTACGGCAAGACCGTGTTCACCGGCGTGATGCCGGAAGCCTGGCTGTTCGCCCTGGGCGGCCTGTTCGTGGCGGTCACCGTGTTCCTGCCCCAGGGGCTGGTGGGCCTGGCCCAGAGCCTGCTCAAACGCAAACGGCAACCCGACGCCCCCGAGCACGCCACCGATAAGGAGGCCGACCATGAGCCTGCGTGACACCTTCCGCCGCGACCAGGTGTTCGGCCCCATGCGCCCGGGCACCCGCCCGGTGCGCCCGGGGCAGCTGGACACCGGCGGCAAGCACATCCTCTATATGGAAGACATCACCGTCAGCTTCGACGGCTTCAAGGCGCTCAACGACCTGACGCTCTACATCGAGCCCGGCGAGCTGCGCTGCATCATCGGCCCCAACGGCGCCGGCAAATCGACCATGATGGATGTGATCACCGGCAAGACCCGGCCCGACACCGGCACCTGCTTCTTCGGGCAGACGCTGGACCTCACGCGCATGAGCGAAACCGAGATCGCCACCGCCGGCATCGGCCGCAAGTTCCAGAAGCCCACCGTGTTCCCGGAACACACCGCCCTGGAAAACCTGGAGCTGGCCATGGCCGGCCCCAAGGGCACCTGGCAGGCGTTGCTGCAGCCCGTCACCGGCCAACAATACGACTGGATGGCGCAAACCCTGGAAACCGTCGGCCTGCTCGCGCAGAAAGATCAGCTCGCCGGCGCGCTCTCCCACGGCCAGAAACAATGGCTGGAGATCGCCATGGTGCTGATGCAGAAACCCCGCCTTCTGCTGGTGGACGAACCCATCGCCGGCATGACCCGCCACGAAGTGGAGCGCACCGCCGAGCTGCTGCAAAGCCTGGCCGGCGAGCACTCGGTGATGGTGGTGGAACACGATATGGAGTTTATTCGCTCGATCGCCAATACCGTGACCGTGATGCACCAGGGCAGTGTGTTGGCCGAGGGGAAGATGGAGGATGTGCAGAATGATCCGAGGGTGATCGAGGTGTATCTCGGCGAATCAGCATAAATGCAGTTGACAGTTGATAGTGGACAGTTGACAGCGAGCGGCCGCATCGCGGCCGCGTAAGGAGAACAGAGCATGTTGAGTGTGAGTGGGTTGAATCAGTTTTATGGGGAGTCGCACACCTTGTGGGATCTGGACCTGAGTCTGGATAAAGGCGAGTGTTTGTGTGTGATGGGGCGGAATGGTGTGGGGAAGACCACCCTGTTGAAGTCGGTGATGGGGTTGTTGCCCGCCGCTACGGGGAAGATTGAGTTTGATGGTAAGGACCTGAGCAAGAAAGCCGCCGAGGAGCGGGCGCGGGCGGGTATTGGCTATGTGCCGCAGGGGCGGGAGATTTTTCCGCTGCTTACTGTGGAGGAGAATCTGGAAACGGGGCTGCAGGCGCGTGCCGATCGGAGTCGCAAGATCCCGGCGCGTATCTATGAGCTGTTTCCGGTGCTGCACGATATGCGTCACCGGCGTGGCGGCGACTTGTCCGGCGGCCAGCAGCAACAGCTGGCCATCGGCCGGGCGCTGGCCCTGGACCCTACCCTGCTGATCCTAGACGAGCCCACCGAAGGCATTCAGCCCAACATCGTCGACATGATCGGCAAGGTGATCAAAACCCTGAACAAAGAAGAAGGCCTCACCGTGCTGCTGGTAGAGCAGAAACTCCACTTCGCCCGCGCCACCGCCGACCGCTTTGCCATCATCGACCGGGGCAGCAAGGTCGCCGAGGACAACATCGGCGCGCTCAGCGATGAGCTGGTGAAGAAGTACCTGACGGTCTAGAGAGCGGGAGGGAAAGCTTTATTCATAGTGGCTCCAGAGCCGGAGCACTTTCACAACGCGCTGGTCTTCAAGCACCTGATAAACCAGACGGTGCTGGATGTTGATACGCCGCGAGTACGCCCCGGAAAGGTCGCCGATCAGCTTCTCAAACGGAGGCGGCCTGCGAAACGGGTCCTCACCGATCAGTGTCAGCAATTCCTGGGCTTTCGGCTTGAGACCGCTTGAAGCCAGCTTCCTTGCGTCTTTTTGAGCTTGTTTGGTGTAAACCAACTTCCATGTCACCAATCCAACTCCTCGCCGCATTCATCCACGGGGGCATCCATCCCCTCACGAATTGACTCCCGCATCCCCGGCACGGACAGCAGATAGAGTGTTTCCTGAATCGCAGACCAATCCTCTTCCGACACCAGGACCGCCTTGTTCCGCTTACCCAGGATCACGATAGGCTGGTGGGACTCGGCGGTCTCATCGATCAACCGGTAAAGATTGCTGCGCGCCTCAGTTGCGGTAATGCCAGTCATGACGCACCTCTGATAAGTTCATGCCGGCACAGTGTACGCTTTTCGGTACGTACGTCAATACGAACGTTTTGGCACTCCCGGGAATCGCGATGACGGCTGAGGATTATTTACGAAGACAGATGTCACCCGAAGCCTAGGCGTAAGCCGCGAACACCTGCGTAACCTTCCCGTTGCCGTCAAACAGGAACGTCTCCGCCACCTCGTTGCCTGTCGCGCCAAGGTAGTAGAGCGTGACCCAGGAGACGCCCCGCAGCACCTTGAGCAGCTCAAAGCGGAGGTCCGGGTAAGCGCGCAACGCGCCCTGCCAATACTCACCTACCGCAGCCTTGCCTTTCAGCGTCCCTGACGGCACCGCGAGCCGCTTGGCGATCAACGGCGAATTCATCTCGAAATCATCGGTATAGTGAGAAAGGATGCGATCGAGATCGTGGGCGTTCCATGCCTCGATCCACTTCGCCGCGAACGCATTCGCTTGATTCTGGTTCATGGTTTCATTCCGATAAGGTCGGTAACGCCCACATCGACGCCGAGCTGGGTAAGAAGGGAGCTGATCTGGCCGCGATGGTGTGTCTGATGATTAAAGAAATGAGACAGCGCAAACCAGAGCGGATAACGGCGCGGTTCCGGGTTCACAATACTGGTATAAACCAGATCGCCCTCCATGTCTTCCGGCGAGAGTAACGCCACCCAGTCGATGATGCGTTCGTCCTCCGCCGCCCGTTCATCCCGCAGCACATGGAAGTCCGCGTACAGCTCCTGGTCGAGCGATGTGACTGGAAAAGGCTCACCGGTGAACCGGCCCATCCAGATCCGGTCCGCGAGCAGAATATGGTTGAGCGTGCCATGGATCGACCTAAAGAAAGCCCCCATATCACGCTTCCGGTCTTCCTCCGACAGGCCGGCACAGCCGTCGTAGACCTTCTGGTTCATCCAGCGGTTGTACCGCGCCATGGTTTGACCATGCAGCAGGCTCACATCCATACCCCCCTCGGGCAAAGTCACCACTCACCCCGGACCGCACTATCGCCGGTAGACATGCCTACGGTGCGCCACCTTCACCACCGTCACAATCAGGCACTCATCGGTGATCTCGTACACCACCCGATACCGGCCCTGGCGGATGCGGTAACGCTCCAGCCCGGAAAGCTTCTCGCAGCCCGCCGGACGCGGCTCTTCCCGCAGTGCATCGATGCGGCGCAGCAAGCGGGCCGAGTCTTTCCTTGGGATCGGCCGGAAGTCCTTGGCGACGGACCGTTTGAAGACCAGCTTATAGCTTGCCATCGGCCTTCAGTTCGTCGAGAAAGGCCTCGTAGCTCAGGGTCGGCTCGGCGACGCGGTCTTCGAACGCCGCCAAGTCTTCCTGATCCTCGGCCAGCGCCTCACGAACGGCGTCATTGACGATATCGGACACACTACGGTTAGTGTGCGCCGCCTTGAGACGCAGCGCCGCATGCAATTGGGAATCGAAGTAGATGGTTGAACGCTTGGACGTGCCGCTCATGGCCGCCTCCACTTAGGCTGACAACAGGCGACATTTTGACGTTATGACGTCATAACGTCAATTTCCGACATGGCGCCACTGAAGGGATCGTCGCCTAAACGGATTGGCGACCAATGGCGTCCAGAATGAACGAAACACGCGCCTCGACACTGGCGCGTGGCACCTCCACCGTCTGGTAACCCCACCGCGCATACCAGCGCTTCATGCCCTCGAACACGGCCACGGACTCCTCGAACGTCTGATCGCGCTCCGAATCCATAGCGTAGATCGCCTCCCAGGGCGGCAGGAGGAACACGGTGTCATTGTAGGGAAACGCCTGAATAAGGCTCGCGATCTCGTCCCGAGAGAGCGCGGATTCCAGATCCAGCATGTAGAGCGCATCCAGCACGCCCCGGTCGAAGAAGGCGATGCCATCATCATCTGCTGCGGCCCGGTAATGCTCCATATCCGAGTCCAGAATGGCGCGCGCGAAGGTGACAGGATCCGGCCGTGGCGGAAGCCCCGCAGCCAGCCGCTCCTTGATCAGGCGCCGGGCGGCCTCCGGCGCGATGCGATAGCCCCGTTCGGCCAGAGCGTCGAGCAGCGTGCTCTTACCGCCCCCGGGCCCGCCGGTCACCACGAATCTCCAGTTCATCGTCATACCTTAACTGATGAGTTTTCAGCGTCTACCAAAGCCAGGAATGTAATGAGGGTATACGGATTTAATGGTTGATGGGGCACCTTCACCCCATCAATCTGATACCACCCTCAGATGGTTGATAGATCGACTCCGTAGTTGAGTTCCTCT